>R15__coassemble_334_pt1 | contig 74511 bp, 62 predicted proteins | sample R15__metabat2_low_PE_033 | metagenome-assembled genome bin R15
GGGCGCGGGCTTCGGCGCGGGCGCTTCCTCCGCGGGCGCGGGCTTCGGCGCGGGCGCTTCCTCCGCGGGCGCGGGCTTCGGCGCGGGCTCTTCCTCCGCGGGCGCAGATTCCGGTGCGGACGCTTCCTCTGCGGGCGCGGATTCCGGCGCAGGCGCTTCCTCCGCGGGCGCGGATTCCGGCACAGGCGCTTCCTCCGCGGGCGCGGGCGCTTCTTCGCTGAGCGCCATCTCGCCCTCCTCCGCCATCGCGCTAGGCAGAGGCAGGGGCCTCGCGCCGCCCGGCGCGGAAAGCAGCATCCACAGCGCCAGGAAAGACGCCAGGATCCTCTGACGGGTGTTGTGTCTGATCATAGGTTAAAGCTACCCCCCATGTTGATCAAAGGTGAAAGAATATACGTTATTATATAAAATACGCAATCTTTGTATATGGAGAGGATTTTTCAGATCACTGTCGTATTTTTGCAGCCCGACGCACACCCTCCGCGGGGGGAGCACGCCCCATGCAGGCGCAGCCCTCCCCGGAGACGCAAGCCGATGGGCAACGCGCATCCCCGCTTGAACGCGGGCACAAACTATGTTATAAAGGAAGCGATTTTGCGCCGCAAAAGGCGGCGTTCGGGAGGAAACGAAAGCGTATGAACCTCTTTGGACTGGCGGCCTATGGCGCGCTGTGCAGCGCCGTCTATTATTTCCTGCCCCGGCGCTTTCGCTGGATGCTGCTGCTCATGGCGAGCCTGGGCTTTTACGCCGTGCGCGCCGCGTCCGGCCTGCCGTATCTTCTGCTGACGGCGGCGAGCGTCTACGTCGCGGCCCTGCGCATGGGGCGGATCGACGCGGGCCTTGCGGCCAAGCTTCGCGCGCAAGCCCTCTCCCCGGCCGAGAAAAAGCAGCTTCGGGCCAAGGCGAAGCGGCGCAAGCGGGCGTGGATGCTCGCAGCCCTCGTCCTGAACCTCTCGATCCTCGCGGCGCTCAAATATACGGACGACCTGCGCGGCTGGTTCTCCCTCTCCCCGCTCGGGCTGCTGCTGCCGCTGGGCATCTCGTTTTACACCTTCCAGTCCACGGGCTACCTGCTCGACGTGTACAACGGGAAGGCCACGCCGGAGCGCCACTTTGCAAAGTTCCTGCTCTTTGTCTCCTTCTTCCCCCAGCTCCTCCAGGGCCCGATCGGACGATTCGACGCGCTCGCCGGGCAGCTCGCAGAGCCGCACGACTTTGACGCGAAGGCCTGGCAGCGCGGCGCGCTGCGCATGCTCTGGGGTCTGATCCAGAAGCTCGTGATCGCCGACCGCGCGGCCCCGCTGGTGGAGGCGATCTTCTCCTGTGCGCCCGGGGAGATGGGCGGCATGGCGGCCCTGGTCGGCGTGCTCGCCTATGCCCTGCAGCAGTATTGCGACTTCTCCGGCGGCATCGACCTGGTGACGGGCATCGCGGAGCTCTTCGGCGTGCATCTGGCGCCAAACTTCCGCCGCCCGTACTTCGCCGTGTCTCTGGCGGACTTCTGGCGGCGCTGGCACATCAGCCTGGGCGCGTGGATGCGGGATTACGTGTTCTATCCCTTCGCGCTGAGCGTCCCGATGCGCAGGCTGACCCGGGCGGCCAAGCCCCGCCTGGGCGCGGCCGTCGCCCGGGCGCTCCCCGCCGCGCTGGGCAACCTGCTCGTCTTCCTGCTGGTCGGCCTCTGGCATGGCGCGACCCCGAATTACCTCTTCTGGGGCCTGTACAACGGCCTGATCCTGGCGATCTCCGCGCTGCTCGAGCCGCGCTATCGCGCCTGGGGCGAGCGGCACAGCGCGCTTTCCGCCTCCCGGGGCTTCCACCTCCTGCGCGTGCTGCGCACCTTTATGATCGTGAACATCGGCTGGTTTTTCGACCGCAGCGCGCGCATCTCCGACGCCTTCCTGCGCCTTGGCAGCCTCTTTGCCGACCTTCGCCCCGCCCAAGTCGACGCGGCCTTCCTCGCCGGCCACGGCCTGCCCGCGTCGGACGGGGCGCTCCTGGGGCTCTTCACAGCGCTGCTCCTTTGCGTCTCCCTGATGGCGGAGCGCGGCGTGGATCTGCGCGCCGCCGTCCTGCGCCTGCCCTGGCCGGCGCGCACGGCGCTCTTCTATGCGCTCCTGCTCTGCGTGCTCGTCTTCGGGGTCTGGGGCAGCGGCTTTTCGTCCGCGAGCTTCATCTACTATCAATTCTGAGGTGTGGCGATGAACAAGAGGATCCAAGGCATCCTGCACGGCGTCGGCTTTTCCCTGGGGCTGCTCCTGCTGCTGGCGGGCCTCTCCCGGGTGATGGAATACAAGGGCAGCCGCGAGAAGCTCGCGCCCTTCTTCGCGCGCGCCGACCAGATCGACGTGCTCTTCCTGGGCGACAGTCACGCCTACAGCGGCGTGTACCCGATGGAGCTCTTCGCCGCCTACGGCATCACGGCCTACAACCTGGCGAGCTACAACGCGACGCTCCCCGTCTCCTACTGGATGTTGCAAAACGCGCTGGAGCGCTGCACGCCCAAGGTCGTCGTGCTGGACGTCAATCAGATCTGGGCGGACGCGAAGGTGCCCGAGTCGAGCGCGGACGTGCACACCGCGCTGGACGCCTTCCCGCTGGGGCGCGTCAAGCGCGCGGCAATCGAGGATCTGCTGGACGACCCCGCGTTGCACGACAAGGACGGGCTGCGCTACCGGGATCTGCGCTGGGAATTCTACCTTCCCTTCCTCAAGTACCACGCGCGCTGGAACGACCTGGGCGCCGAGGACTTCGTGCCCGAGCCCAATCGCGAGCTGGGCGCGGAGCGCAACATCGCCGTCGCCGCGCCGGCCGCCTACGAGATCACCGCCTCCGCCGCCGACGAGGATGGATACGGCTTCGCCTACCTGCGCCGCCTCGTAGCGCAATGCCAGGCCGCCGGCATCCGCGTCCTGCTGACCAACCTCCCCTACCCCTGCCCCAACAACAACGGAGAGCAGCTCTACACCAACGCCGTCGCCTACACCGCCGAGGAGCTGGGCGTCGAGTACCTCGACTTCGTCTACATGGACAAGATCGTCGACTACGGCACCGACTGCTACGACCCCGCCTCCCACCTCAATCCCTCCGGCGCGTGGAAGGTGACCGACTTCCTGGGGCGCACCCTCGCGCAGGCCTACGCCCTGCCCGACCACCGCGAGGACGCCGCCTACGATGCCTGGCACGCGGACTACGCGCGCTACCGCGAGGACAAGCTGCAAAGCTTCGTCCAGGAGACCGACCCCTACAGCTTCCTGATGCTCCTCGCCGACCCCTCGTTTTCCGCGCTCGTCCTGCTGCCCGAGGGATCCGCCTCCCACCGGGACCCGCTGGCCATGCAGCTGCTGCAGAACGCGGGGCGCAGGCATCTGATGCCCGAGGATGTGGGGGAGGCGGTCTGGTCCGACGCGCTCTATCCCCTCTCCCTGCCCGGATCGCCCGAGCAGGCCGCCCTCGCGCTGATTGACCGGCAGCGCGGCGCCGTTTCCGAGCTTCGGGGCGCAGGGACGGCGGAGGCGAGCTTTGGCAGCGTCAGCCTGCGCGAGGATGGCGTCCTGTCGCTCTCGGGCACGGACCACGCGTCCCCGGACGCCGACCTCTACGCGCTCCTTCTCGACCCCCAGACCGGCGCGGTGCTCTACGACCGCTCGATCGTCCTCCCCAAGGGACCGTAAGGACGCGCGCGGAAGAGGCAAGCGAACATAAAAACGACCTTCGCATGCGAGGGTCGTTTTTTGTCGTGGTCAAGGCGCGGAGGGCGGTGCGGACGTGCCCTCCCCCATCGGGAGGCGGCGGCACGGTCATTTCCCGTATTCCGCGGGCGGGACGCCCATCCATTTTTTGAAAACCGAAGAGAAGTAGAGCGGATCGGAAAAGCCGACGGCAAAGGCCGTCTCCTTGACGCTGCGGTGTTCCGCCGAAAACAGGGCGCAGGCCTGACGAATGCGGTATTCCGTCAGATATTGCTGGGGCGATACGCCGATGCGCTGCTTGAAAATGCGGTAGAGCTGGCTGCGGCACAGCCCCAGGTGGGAGGCGATGTCGTCGATCCGAAGGTCCTCGGCGAAGTGCTCGGCGATGTAGTCGCAGGCCCGCTGGACATAGCGGATGCTCGGGTTGCTTCGGTCGGGCGTCTTTTCTTCCTTTTCCTGCACCAGATGCGCGATGGCGCGGTAGCATCCGGCGGTCCTGGTGCTGCAGAGCCTGATGCTGAAGCTGGGCGATTACAGCCTCTCCAACCTGACCCTCCATTATTGGCTGGGCAAGGGAACGCCCGACGTGTTCAACAGCGAGCCGGGGGTGCTGGTCAATCCGCAGTTCTGGTCGGTGATGTTCAACAGCCTCAAGCTGGTGGTCATCGCGTCCTTCTTCGCCACCATCATCGGTCAGCTGATCGGCTATGTCAATTCCCGCGGGCGGCACCTGCGCTCCGGGCGTCTGGTCGAGCAATTGGTGTTCATTCCCTATCTGATTCCCTCCATCGCCTTTGGCGCGATGTATCTGTCGATGTTTTCCAAGGCGCGGACCCTCCCCCTGTTCGGGCGCGAGGTCACGCTCTTCCCCTCCCTCTACGGCACCTTTGTGCTGCTGGTCCTGGTGACCGTGGTCAAGAACCTGCCCTTTTCCAGCCGTGCGGGCACGGCCAACATACTTCAAATCAGCGCAGAGCTGGAGGAGGCGGCGCATATTCAGGGTGCGGGGTTCGCGCGGCGCTTTTTGCAGGTGGTCTTCCCGCTGGCCAAAAACGGCTTCATGAGCGGCTTTATGCTGATCTTCATGGCGGTGATGAAGGAGCTGGACCTGCTGGTCATCCTCATTTCGCCCTCCACCCAGACCCTGCCTTACATGGCCTATTCGTACAACTCCGGCGGCATGGAGCAGTATCCCAACGTGGTGGCCATCATCATGTTCCTGATCGTCTACTGCATCTACGGGCTGGCCAACCACTTCTTCAACGCCGACATCAGCCAGGGATTCTAATCCAGAGGAGAGAACGCCATGAGCCGCATTGAAATCAGCCGGGTCGACAAGTACTACGGCAGCAACCACGTGTTGAAAAACCTGAATCTGACCATCCAGGACGGGGAATTCATGACCCTGCTGGGGCCGTCCGGCTGCGGCAAGACCACGACGCTGCGCGTGGTGGCGGGCCTGGAAAAGCCGCAGCACGGCGTGATCCGTATGGACGACCGGGTGATCGTCAACGCCGAAGAGCTCTACTATGAGGATCCGGGCAAGCGCGGGCTGAACCTGGTCTTCCAGTCCTATGCGCTGTGGCCGCACATGACGGTATTTGACAACGTCGCCTTCCCCCTGAAGGTGCAGAAGACGGGCCGGGACGAAACGCGCCGGCGCGTGAGCGACGCACTGGAAAGGATGCGCATCGCCGAGTACGCAAAGCGCTTCCCCTCCGAGCTCTCCGGCGGACAGCAGCAGCGCGTGGCCATCGCGCGCGCCATCGTCTCCCGCCCCAACGTGCTGCTCCTGGATGAGCCGCTCTCCAACCTCGACGCGAAGCTGCGCATCGACATGCGCTCGGAAATCAAGCGCCTGCATCACGAGATGGGCACGACCATCCTCTATGTGACGCACGATCAGGTCGAGGCGCTGACCATGTCCTCCCGCATCGCGCTGTTTTTCAACGGCGTGCTCGAGCAGGTCGCCCCGCCCATGGAGCTGTATCAAAACCCGGCCAGCCTGCAGATTGCCGACTTCATCGGCAACCCGCGCATCAACTTCGTGCAAGGCGACGCGACGCCCCTGCCCGACGGCAGCGTGAAGGTCACCAGCCCGCTGGGCACGATGATCTACCCCCGGTCAGAATGGTCCGACGCAAGCCTCCCCGCCTCGAGCGTGCCGGTGGTGCTGGGCGTGCGCCCCGAAAAGGTCGCGATCGCCGCGTCGGGCAGCATTGAAGCGACGGTCTACGCCGTGCAGCCGGCGGGCTCGGAAACCACGGTGCATCTGAAGCTGGGCGAGGCGGACATGCTGGTCAAAGAAATCGGCATCAAGAGCTACACCCCCGACGACAAGGTTGGCCTGCGGCTGGACGAAAAGACCATCAACGTCTTCCATAGGCAGAGCGGGCGCCTGCTCAAGCCCGCCGCTCTGGACTGAATTTCAGGCGTCAAACGCCGGAAATAAAAAAAAGGAGGTATTCCACATGAACCTGAGACGATGGACAGCCCTGTTGCTGGCGGCCTGTATGATGACCGCATGCACGGCCTTTGCCGAATCCTGGGCAAAGGAAAACGGCCTGGACAAGACCGAAACGGTCGAGGCGCTGTATCAGGCCGCGCTTCTGGAGGGCGAATTGAACCTCTACGGCTGCACCGGCCGCGATGAGACGGTGGGCAAGTCCTTCGAGGCGGCCTATCCGGGCATCAAGGTCAATTTCTACGACCTGGGCATCAACGAGATGCTCGAAAAGTTCAGCCGCGAGCACGAGGCGGGCGTCTACACCGCCGACGTGCTGCAGCTCAAGGAGCAGTCCGGCTCGGTGGCGCGGGACTACATCGCCCAGGGGCTCCTGCACAACTATCAGCCCGCCGACATCTACGAGGGCTTGGAGCCGAGCTGGCTGTCCGTAACCCCGTTCGTGATCGAGCTGGACTGGTGGAACTACAACACCGAGGTCTATGACAAGCTCCCCATCGCGTCCTGGTGGGACCTGGTCAAGCCCGAATGGAACGGCAAGTTCATCTTCCTGGATCCGACCGGCGAGCCCGACCTGATCGTGCTGTTCACCGCGATGATCCAGCACGCCGACCTCATGGCCAAGGACTATGAGCGCGTGTTCGGCCAGCCCATCGAGCTGGCGGCGGATGAGCCGACTGCGGCGCACGCGTGGATCAAGCGCGTGGCCCAAAACGGCGTCATCATCGAAAGCTCCAACACCAACATCGTCAAGGACGTCGGCGGCTCTGCGGGCATGAGCGATCCGCCCATCGGCTACGGCGTTTCCTCCAAGCTCCGCGAGCGCGATCAGCAGGGCTATGTGCTGGGCGTGAACCCCTCGGCCATGGAAGACGAAACCCCCTCGACCGCCATCCGCTTCATGATCGTTCAGGTGGCGGACAAGGCGCCCCACCCCAACGCGGCCAAGCTCTTTGTCCGCTTCATCGCCGGCGAAAAGGACCATGACGGCGAAGGCATCAAGCCCTTCCTGTCGGCCGGTTCCTATCCCGTGTTCCCCGGCGTGAACACCGAGGGCATCGATCAGCCCGACTTCGAGAGCATCCCGATGTTTAAGCTGGACCTGGACTACTACTACGATCACTACTACGACGTGTACGACTACTGGATCTCCGTCCAGCCGTAAAAACAGGCTCGAGCGGCAGGGCAACCTGCCGCTCGAGCCAGAAGGATGGTCACGATGAACGACTCGCTTGAAGAACGCTGCACCGGCAGCAAGACCCTCTTTGAAAACGGCACCTACGCCTTTTCCCTGGACCGCGTGATTCTGCCCGACGGCACCACGCGCGAGCGGGAACACCTGCACCACCCAGGCGGCGTCGCCATCCTGGCGGTGAACGAGGAGAACATGCTCTGCCTGGTGCAGCAGTATCGCCACGCCATCGGGCGGACGACGCTGGAAATCCCCGCCGGCAAGATGGACAAGGACGCCTCCGAAAGCAGGGAGCACGCCGCCCTGCGCGAGCTGCGCGAGGAGACGGGCCTGCTTGCCGGGCGCCTGATCCCCCTGGGGGATGTGTATCCCTCGCCCGGCATCCTCGACGAAAGGCTGAGCCTCTTTTGGGCGCAGGATCTGAAAAGCGGCCGGCAAGAGCTGGACGACGACGAGTTTTTAAACGTCCGCTGGATGCCGCTGGAGGCGGTCAAAAAGGCCGTCGCCGAGGGCACCTTCGGCGACACCAAGACGATCTGCGCCCTGTACCGGGCCATGCTTCGTGGCCTGATCGCGCCGTGACGCGGCGCGTTTTTCACGCCTCCGACGCGCGCAAATCGCAAGAAGCGGCATGCCTCGGCGCAGAAACCGCCCCCGCGCAGGACGATTTATCCCGGCGCGGGGGCGGTGTTTTCTTCGAAAGCCCCGTTTGCCCTGCGGCATGCCTTGGCACGGCGCGCAAGGGCAAATATGCCCAAAGGCGGCGCGCCCCCTGCCTCATGGGACTTGCCCGCCGTCCTTTGCGCATCAAAAAAGAAGGCCGCCCGAAGGCGACCCTTTTCTGTGTGCGCTTACGCCGCGTTGCTCATGAGGTAGTAGAGGAAGACGGGCATGTCCTGCGCCGAGACGCTCACGCGCAACCGGGACAGACCGCCGTCGCGGGCGAGGGCGCGAAGCAGATCGGGGGCCTCTCCATCCTCGCGCAGGTCGAAGAGCGGCGTATCTCCATCCATCAGCATGACCGGGCCATGGCTGCGCTTGGCCATCTCGATCAGGCCGTTCACGTCGCTCAGGTGGTGCAGGGTGATGTTCGTACGTGTATTCATCATGGGTTTCACTCCTTTCGACACGAGGCCGTGTCACAGGACGTATTGTATCCAAATGGCGCGAATCGTCAAACATGGCATACCGAAAAAACTGCGGATCGAGCGCCCGATCCGCCTTCTTTTTTGGTCATCTTGGAGATATCAACACGTTTTTCTCCAAACAATGCGCATGGGACAACAAACGCGTTTCGCGCAGCTCTTCCAATCTTCGGGCCGAAAATGGCCCTTATTTTAGGCAAATCTGACAAGAAACCGTCAAAGCACGACCAGGGAGCGGCGAAAATCCCGCCCCGAAGCCCGCGACGCGGGATCGCGCAAGCCCAGCGCCCAGAGGTCTTCAGTCAGCGTGTCCAGCGCAAAGAGGGGCGAGTCGTAGTCGGCGGCCTTGGCGATCAGGGGAATCGCGCTGCGCCGCCGGATCTCATGGAGAAGCGGCCCAGCGCTCCGGCGAAAGCCTAGGATGCGCGCGTACTCCGGCGTCGGGTGCGCGCAGGCAAAGCGCCGCGTCAGGCCCAGCAGGGTGTGCGTCGCGGCGCGCGAGAGGCGGGTGTAGGCGTAGCGGCGGGTCTTCACCGCCAGCAGCAGTCCGTCGCGGGTTGTCTCGCGGCGCGCAGCCGCAAGGAAGCGGCGCTCCAGCCCCTCGCCCATGTCCAGGATCTCGCAAAGCGCCTCCGAACTGCTCGTGCGTAGGCGGTAGAGCAGGGCCTGGGTCAGCGCCTCGGGCTCGTGGACGCGCCCCGCCGCCTCCTCCGCCCTCAGCAGCTCCGGATGGGGCACCGCCGCAAGCGCAGCGGACAGGTCGCCCCGCTCCAGCGCCCCGCGGATGCCTGCAGCGCTGGCCAGTGGAGAGAGCGTCAAGCTGTCGTAGCCCTCTCCCACGCGCGCCACGGGGATCGCGGCCATTCCGTCCGGCAGGGCGCGCAGGTATTCAAGCGCGAGGATCGCGTTGGGCGCGGCAAGCGCCCGCGCGGCCTCGGGGGAGAGCGCCTCGCCCAGCGCCTGCGAGGCCGCCGCAGCATAGCTTTGCCCCGCCCCGAGCGCCCGGCGCAGGGCATGCTCATAGCCCGCGGTGTCTTGCGCGCGCCAAGCGGAGAGGAAGGGAAGCGCCTGCCGCTCGCAGCCAAAGCTCAGCGCCCCCACCACGCCCAGCGAGGCGAGCAGGCTTACGCCGCCCCGAGCAAAGTCGGGCGCGGCCGCGCAGGCAAAGCGCACCGGAAGCTCGAGCACCAGATCCGCGCCCTGAAGCAGCGCCATCCGAGCGCGGACGAACTTGTCGTGGCGCGCAAACTGCCCGCGCTGGGTCACGGGGCCGCTCATCGCGACGATCACGGCCTCAGCGCCGCTCTTTTGCCGCGCCTGCTCGATCTGGTATGCGTGTCCCCGGTGGAAGGGGTTGTATTCGGCGATGATTCCGACAGCTTCCATGAAACCTCCTAGAATTTGAGCATATGCCGCACAGGAAACGGTGCTTTTTTCAATCCTACCCCCGAGCCAAGGGGTTTGTCAATTTATGGAGAAGGGAAGAAGAGTCTGTCTACATAATAGTATAAAAAAGAGAGCCATTGGCTCATCCTTCGGGTAAAATGGGGGGAAACACACCACATGATACCGAGGAGGGGAACACAATGGCTCTTCTTGTGAATATTCCAGTCTCATCATAAAGCCCGATTTGGCAGCGCCATAAACCTCTAGGGCAATTCCTTTTACTGTCAGCTTTTCTTTGCGATCAGCAAGCCGCAACCAAGGAAGAAAACAGACCCTACGAGCCATAACAGGTTCGCATCGCTGGAAGAGGTTCTTTCTAAGCGGTTTTGTTCAGAAGACCAGGCTCCGCCGGGCTTTGACCTGCCATGATGAACCGTGCGGTTCACATTTTCCCTGGAATTTGGAGAATTGCCCTGGTCTGAATTTCTCTCTTTCCATTCACTCGGGTCCCCATTCTGGGACAGATCGCCGTAACCGCTCGATCCTTGAGGCGGATGGGCGGAATCAGGCGTTTGTGATGCGCTGTCAGCCTCTGTACTTTCACCCTCTGGCGATAAAACTTCTGCAGGGGATAGAGACATGGGAACGCGGGAAGCGGCGGTCTCTTTGACCGGAGAACCCTGTTTTGATGAATTCCGCTCATTGAAAAGTGCTCTCTTTTCCCCTAATCCAGGCATACCGCCGCCTGGCATCCCTCTGCCCATAGATCCCATGTCCGTCAGCGTAAGACTGGATGCATCTACATAATTCATGTCGGCTTCGGTCTCACCGTTTTCGAGCTGCATGGAAACGCTTTGGGAACGAAGATCGCAGAACCGGCGCAGGGTTTCAACGCCCGTTTCAAATTCCTCAACAGTGTAGAAAGCGGTCGGATCTTTTTCGACATAGGGCTTCACCAAACTGTAGGCGTTGTCGATGAGCGCCTGAACATCCACCGTACTCAAAAACTCTGCAAAATACTGATGGTAGAGCTCAGTATAGTTCGCGTCGGACACGATCCAGTTCCACATCGGGCGATCCTCACCGGAACCGCCGGACACAGGCGCGTCTATCGGGGTGTTGATCGTACCTTGCGCGTCGCCTCCATGGAAAGTGCCGTAGGCCAGATTGTAATCCCACGGAATCATAGACAGCTGTCCGTCGCTTTCGTACAGATAATAGTTGTGAATCATCGATCCAGTATAGCTGTCCCCGTTGCATACATAGTTATGCACAACGAAATACCGAATAACCGCCTCAATATCCACAACAGATTCAAGCTGCTCTTGATCGGATAATTTCTTCAGGGATTCGATCAGCCGCGCCTGGTCGGCTTCGGTCACCGTGGTTTTGGCGTTGTCCCAGATATTCGTGTAACTGTCGATGTTCTCGTCAATATACTGGAGCTTTACGTCCGCTGAACCCATCCCTCCTTTGCCACCGGGGTTGAAACCGCCGTCCATAGCGGGAGGCACACCGGCTTGCGAACCAGTCTTTTCCTGCCTGATGCCGGGCATTGTCGGGGAGGCGACGCTGTCCGGATCAGGCATGTCGTCCCCTGAACCTTCGGGCGTTTGAGAAGGCGCGAGATGAGCCGGATCGGGCGGCGCATCGCCAAACATCGGGGGCGGCGCAAAAGCTCCGTCGCCGAGCGGTGCCGTTTCCTGAGCGGGGGTATCGGAGTCTTCCTCGCGATTCAGAAAATCGTCCATCCTGAAGTCTTTGCCGTGGCCGCGTCCGCCCCCGAAGTTTGAGCTGTCCGGCTTATACAGGTTTCCGTAGTTCGTGCCATAATTGCGCTGCAAGAAGCTCTCCTCGACGCCCTCTACCGCAAGATATAGCCCCCAATCCTCTCCGTTGACGGTCAGATACACGAAGCTGCATAGGGGCGCTGTGGCTGAGAATTCTTTCATCAGGGTGTAGGTCAGATAATCCTTCATCATGGTGGCGTCTTGGATCAGGTTGTTCAGGCTGAGCTTATCGAGCCCGTGGTACGTCATCGAAGAATCGTAGTGGTCAAATTCCACCTTGAAGCTATAGCGGTCGCTGTCCATCGAGGCAACGGTGGACAGGGACGTGTTTCCTTTGCCACGAATGCCTACATTCTTATAGGCTTCACCATCGATAACCAGCGCAGCGGCATAGTATTCTTCACTCGTGGCGTTTTGAATCAGTTCATTCCAATCCTCCATGACAATATCAAGGGTATGTACCTTCGTATTGTCAAAAAGACGGTCTTCATATCCCATGGTTCGTTCCATGGCTTCCAGTCCAAAGGCGCCGCCTTTCATAAAAAGAAGGGTGACAACCAATATGAAGGCCGTAAAACCCCATGCCATTCTGTCAAGATGTTTGCTCCCGGACATGGCCTTACCCCATGTAATCGCCGTTGTAGGAAACAAGAACTGCGTTATTCACCCCAGGCATTTCAGAGAGCAGGTTGATAAAATCGGTATCATCCTGCTTTAGGCGAACCTCAATGTTTATTTCCACCGCGCCCTTCACCGCTGATTTGCTTTTGACGGTGGTACGGCTGACGCTCTTTGCAAGGAACTCTTTGGCCTTCACTTCCGCATCATGGTTGACGCAGCTGAGGACGAGCATATAGGGATGTGTGTGTGATTTCTGATTGACAAACACCAGCAGGATCAACCCGATGCTCACGCTGCCGAGGATGGCAAGCGGAATCATCCCCGCCGCGAGAATAATGCCCGCGCCGATCGCCCAAAAGAGGAAAACAAGGTCGAGCGGATCTTTAATCGCCGTGCGGAAGCGAACGATGGACAGCGCGCCGACCATGCCGAGGGACAAAACGACATTGGAAGTGACGGCAAGAATGACGACGGAGGTGATCATGCTCAAGGCAATCAGCGCGGTGCCGAAGCCGGCGGAGTACATGACGCCGCGATAGGTCTTCTTGTAAATCAGAAAGATGAAAAGACCGATACCAAAGGACAGCACGATGGTCAGCAGCATATCCAGCACGCTGATCGAGGATACGTTTGCTAAAAAACTGGACTTAAAAATGTCGTTGAAATTCATAATATGGTTTTCTCCTTTGCTTTACAGATGGTTTTAATCATACATACGGCAGGCGGCATACTTCGAGAAGGCTGTGCTGTGTCCGTCCCAAAGCCCGACGGCATCTCGAATGACATCGGGCAGATAGTTATCCCACTTCACTTCGAGAATACAAGGCGAATCTTGAATTGGGACGGTTACGCAGCTGGGATTCAAGAAATCCGTGCAGCTCAGGCTGGTGCGGATGCCATAATCCAGCGTGACGCGTACATTGCCGGGCTCAAACACAAAGGGTTCCCGCGTGTAGTCCACAATCACCTTGGCTTTGAGTCCTTCGTTTCGGATGCGTTGATAAAAGCCGAGAATGACCTCGTCAGCCTGATGGGACATCCAGTCCACCCGACCATCGGCAATCGACTGTGCCTGATCGGCTGTCAAAAGTGCTGCGTTTTTGAAGCCGAGTCCGCCGCGCTTGAATTTTCGTTCCAAATGAATGACGGAAGAATCGTTGTTGTAGAGCCGAATACGGTACTTTTCGCGGATATTCACGCCGTCCAGTTTTTCCCTGAGGACCTTGTCGTCAAGGTTGTCAAAATACAAACTTCGTATTTCATATCGTCCGTTGACGGCATGTTTGTCCGGTTTCATGACGGCTCGCAGCCGCTGCCTCAAAACCAGCATATCGTGGTGGGTGATCTCATGTTTGACTTCATGTCTGAACTGCACCGTGGTACTCCTCCTTTCGATGACTGTATCATAAACTCCCCGCCTATGAATTGCCTTAGAAAAGCCTTCCCATGTATGAACGAACATGGAAAGGCTTGTGAACAATTTGTGAAGTTTACAATTTGGCGGTAAAGCGGATGCTGTTTTCAGATGGATATTCCGCTGTGAGTTTGCCTCCGAAATTCTCGCAGATCGCGCGAGCGGCGGACAAGCCGATACCATAGCCGGAGGCTCCGTTTTTCTGTGTGCGCACAGGATCACCGCGATAAAACCGTTCAAACAGCCGCTCCGGATCAGGCTCAAGAGAAGGGTCACAGGTATTTTCCGCAATGATCAGGATATGCTTTCCGGATCTGCGAAGCGAAAACTCGATTTTGCCGTTTTCAGGCGTATATTTGAGCGCGTTGTCGAGCAAGATCGTGATCATCTGATAAAAACTGTCTTGATGGGTCAGAAGGTTCACATCCGGTTCAATCCGAGCAGAGAACTGAAGCCCCCGCACCTCAGCATCGTCCCTGTAAACAGGGATCAGTTCGTTCATCATCTCGCTGATATGGACTAACGCGGTCGGCAGAGGCTGTTCCTCATCCAGCTTGGCTAAGGAAAGCAGATTGGTCATCAGCGCGTTCAACCGACGGGTCTGATTGCGTATATGGCCGTTATACTTGTTTTCGCCATGGATGAGTGCCATGGTATCGTTGTTGGACTGTATGATCGCAAGGGGTGTCTTCATCTCATGCCCTGCATTGGTGATGAACTGTTTCTGCTTTTCGATCCCTATCAGAACAGGACGAATCACCCTTCCGGAGAGTGGAATGACGATGATCAGCACAATCACCCAGCACAGCACCGATATGGCCATCGAGGAAAACAAAACCATGCGGAAGTTTTCTCTCTGCTCTGAGATGTCCATAAAAAATGTCAATTGATGCGGCCCTATCGTTTTGGTCGCAAACTTGTATCCGTGTGTTCGTCCGTAGAGCTGATCGGTTTTCAATACCTCTTCGGCATAGTGTTTTGCCGTTTCCTGGTCGATAGCGGATATTTGGTCGGTATTGACCTCAAGGATGTTGCCGTCAAGGTCGCTGCGGACAATGAAGAAGCGAGAAGCGCGCATTCTGTCCATATTCAGCGGGCGGGAAAAAGGAGGCGGGCGACGAAAATCAATTTGTTGAAACAAACCATCAGCTTTCACAAGGGCTTCCAGCACGGCATCGGATTGCCTCTCCAGCATCGCCCAGTTTAGGCTGTTAATGGCAACAACAATGAACACCAACAGGCAGCCTACAGCCGCCATGGTAAAAAAAACAAATCGTCTTTTCAGGCTTTTCGTCATGGCTGGTACTCCAACTTATAGCCAATATTCCGCTTAGAAATGATCTCGACCTTGGAGTTTAAGGCGGAAAGACGTTTCCTGAGATAAGAAACATACAGCCAAACGCTGTTCAGATCTGTTTCGGCATTCAATCCCCACGCTTTTGCCAGCAAATCCTCACTGGACATGAATGTTTTGTGGTTGATCATAAGCTGTTCCATCAGGCGGTATTCCTGCTTGGGCAAATAAAAAGACATGTCGCCGGCTCTGAGCTCACTGGACTTCATATTCAGCGTTAAATCGCCAAAATGAATCCGATCTGGGTGGAACGCTTCTCGTCTCCTGAGCATGGCACGGATTCTGGCCATCAATTCACCCATATCAAAAGGCTTTGGAAGGTAATCGTCCGCACCGGTATCTAAGCCTCGGATGCGATCCTCCACCTGTGTTTTGGCGGTCAGCAAAAGGATCGGCGTTCGGCATCCATTTTCCCGAAGCGCGGACAGCACATCCAAGCCATCTCGCTTAGGCATCATGATATCGAGTATAATGCCGTCGTATTCGCCGGACATGGCATAATCGTAGGCATCCGCCCCGTCATAGACAGCATCTACGATGTATTTGTGATAGGTAAGGTAATCTACAACAGCTTCGGATAAAGACGGTTCATCTTCTGCATATAACAGCTTCATAACAATCTCCCTCCTCCCAAGACTGGCTACATTATAACACAGGCAAAATCCTCCATCATCCCTGAAATCATCCAATTCCTCATGCAAGCTTTTTCTTCTATAAACCTAACGATGCGGGTGTAACAGAAATGAAAACACATCCCGTCTCTCAGTCGGAAGAGGGTACGAGCTTTTTGAGGATTTATTAGCACTCACGATGGTCGAGTGCTAAATTTTCCTTGACATCCCCCCGGGGCGGGTTTACAATGGCAAACGAAAGGTCAGTATAAGGAGGAATTTCCATGCATCCCATCCAGGGCAGCGTCTCCATCGAAGCCGAAAACATCATGCCCATCATCAAAAAATGGCTCTATTCCGATAAAGACATCTTCATCCGCGAGGCCGTCTCCAACGCCAGCGACGCGATCACCAAGCTGCGCATGGTCGACGCCGCCGCGGCCGCGTCCGCCACGATCACCGTCGAGGTCGACCGGGCAAAGGGCGAGCTGCGCTTTGTCGACGAGGGCGTCGGCATGACCGCCGACGAGCTGCGCCAGAACATCAACCAGGTCGCCTTCTCCGGCGCCAAGAGCTTCCTGGCCGAATACGCCAAGGAGGGCGAGGAGAACGGGATCATCGGGCACTTTGGCCTGGGCTTCTACTCCGTCTTCATGGTCGCCGACCGCGTGAGCATCGACACGCTCTCCTTCCGCGAGGGCGCGGAGCCGGTGCACTGGGTCAGCGAGGACGGCATGCACTTTGAGATGTCCGCCGGCGCGCGCACGACGCGTGGCACGACGATCACCCTGCACCTCTCCCCCGCCGAGGAGGAATTCCTAGACCTATGGCGCGTGCGCGAGGTGCTCGAGCGCTACTGCGCGTTCATGGCCGTGCCGATCTACCTGGAGGAGATCAAGGAAGAAGCCGAAGCCAAGGAGGAGACTCCCGAGGGCGAAGCCAAGCCCGAGCGCAAGCCGATCAACGACACCCAGCCGCTCTACACCCGCGCCCCGCAGGACTGCACCGAGGAGCAATACAAGCAGTTCTACCGCAGCACCTTCCACCAATACGAGGATCCGCTCTTCTGGATCCACCTCAACGTCGACTACCCCTTCAAGATGAAGGGCATCCTCTACTTCCCCAAGCTGCGCGAGCGCTTTGGCGGCATCGAGGGGCAGATCAAGCTCTACGCGGGTCAGGTCTTCGTCGCCGACAACATCAAGGAGGTCATCCCCGAGTACCTCATGCTCCTCAAGGGCGTGATCGACTGCTCCGACTTCCCGCTCAACGTCTCCCGCTCCTTCCTGCAAAACGACGGCTATGTCCGCCGCATCCGCAGCCACATCACCAAGAAGGTCGCCGACCGGCTCACCCAGATGGCCAAGCAGGAGCGCGAGGCCTACGAGAGCTTCTGGCCCGACATCCGGCCCTTTGTGGAGTACGGCGTCGTGCGCGACGAGAAATTCGCCGAGCGCATGACCCCGCACGTGCTCTTCAAGACGACCGAGGGCGCCTTCCTCACCCTGGAGGCCTACCGCGAGCGCAACGGCGAGAAGCTGCCCGGGGCGATGGTCTACACCAGCGATCCCGCGCGCCAGGCCGCCGCGATCCAGATGTTCCGCGAGCGCGGGATCGACGTGGCCGTGCTCGACCAGCTCATCGACGTCGACTTCATCTCCTTTATGGAATACCGCGGCGACGCAGAGCATCCCTTCCGATTCCGCCGCGTCGACGCGGAGCTCGAGAGCCTGACCGGAGAGGCGGACGCGGACGAGGAGGCGCTTGACGCCGAGAAGCTCACCGCGCTCATCCGCCAAGCCGAGGGCAAGGACGACCTGGAGGTCTCCCTGCGCCCCCTGTCCAACCCGGCGATCCCGCTCATGTTCATCGAGGACGAGCAAGCCCGCCGCCTGAGCGACATGAGCCGGCTGATGGGGAACGAAGCCTTCGCCCTGCCCAAGAAACACGCGGTCGTGCTCAACAGCCGCAACCAGACCGTCCGCCTGCTCTCCCGCCGCCCCAGCGACGCGCACAGCCAGCTGCTCGCCCGCCAGCTCTGCGACCTGGCCGAGCTCTCCCGCCAAGAGCTGACCGCCGAGCGCATGAGCGAGTTCATCCGCCGCTCGATGGAGATCGTGGCGCTCGCCGCCGAGCGCTAAGGCTTGACACTGCCTCGCCCCTTGCCGTATAATAAGCGGGCTTCTGATGGAAGCCCGCCTTTACGGAGGTGTATCGAAGTGGTCATAACGGCCCTGACTCGAAATCAGGTAGCTCGCAAGGGCTCGTGGGTTCGAATCCCACCGCCTCCGCCACCAAGCAACCCCAATCTCGATACGAGGTTGGGGTTGCTTCTTTTTACCAAGAAAGCGCCCGAAGATGGGCTTTTTGCAGGGGGAAAGTCAACACGGGGGACAGTATCCCTCTTCAACCGGACACGGAGGGAGGCGACAGCAGATGGATTATGAGTACACCGTACAGGATCCACCTCTGAACGATCCTTATACCTCAGTGGACAGGGGACGTGAAATACACAAAGAACGAACGCTGACCATGGGCCGACGCATTGACGACGGTGCATCCAGTCGCTTTGAAGCCGCACAACGCGATGGCGTCGATCCCCCTACGGCTCGAAAGGGCATGAGCTGGCATAGAGATCCCCATCCTCTTCCACCAAAGCCGTCTTCCCGCGAGCGCCCATTGTACATGGATCTGTGGAGCCAGGAGATCCTACGTCACGCACTTCTGCCAGGCGCGGAGACCGCGGGACATCCTTTAGCGGACTTGAAGACCGGATGGCGCTCAGGATCCTACAGCCGGAACATGAGAGGATCCTGCATGCCGATCCGGATCGGGGTATGCCTCTAAAGCGCTCCATGAACGGCTGCCAATGTATGGGATTACCGGATCGATGTCCCGCGCGGGTACACCAACAGATTACGCTTATTCATTTTGACTGCGCTGACGCAATTGAAAGATTGCAATCGCGCAATGTCCTTGCTATGATAAGGTAGATCCAGCCCGACAAGGGCCGATTGCGCAGGGAGATCGTATAAACGCCTGATGACCACGATGGAATGGATCGTTTGGAAGGAGGACGGGCTGAATGCCACAAAAAATCGATATCCACGGGATTTTCATAGACCCGGAGACGATTACGGATCTTCGGCTTCAAAAGCGAATCTCTGTGTTTTACCCCGTGTTCCACGAGGTCAGCACGGGGAAGTCCTTCTTCGACCGCTTTTCTTCATCACAAAAGCCGCAGCATATCCTGCAGTTTGATCATCAGCAGCCCTATGGAATCATCCTCGTAGACGCCGAACAACCCGATCCGGCAGGATACGTCGTAAACTACCGAGAGGTGGCAATCGAGCGTTTGCTGCGGGGAATCGGACATGCCGGGAAAAATATCGCCGGGCACATGCAGGAAATGCTCAAAATCGAGATCTCCGGCGACCGCCAGTATCGCATCCTTCAGTCCGGCCGCCATGTGAAGCAGACATCCATCCGGGAGATCCCCGCCAAGGCGAGGCTGCTCAGCGGACAGTGGGTGGATGTCTTTAAAAGCAGCCCGGAGTTTGATTTCCAGGGCGGCACCCCTTACGCAGTCACAGATGCCGGCTCTTTCGCGCTGATGATCTGCACCAAAGATCGGATCCATGTCCTGTTTGGAGCAGGTGTGGATGCTTCGGATGAAGAAGTCATCGCATCCTACCGCGCTTTGACGGACGTCTACAATCAAATCCAGGCTACAAAGGACGCCGCGAAAGAAGAACAGAAAAGCCGTCGTCGGCTCCAAATGCCGCAGATGAACATACATCTGCCAAAGGTGGAGCTGCCTGTCATCGACATGCCGCAGATTCGTTTCCAGTCACCGTTCGTGCTTGGCAAAAAGACAGAAGAGCAGGAAGCAAAGGCGTTGCGGGAGCCGGAATCGAACGATCCGGGGTCATGGGAGGCATAACCCGAGTTAGAATGGGGGATCTCGGCATGAATAGGCTGAAACGGTTTCTTTCTCTTTTTTGCTTCCTCTGCATGGTCGGAGGATCTGCTTTGCACCCTGTGCAGGCGGAGACCGACACGCCCACAGCCGAGCAGAAAAACGCGATTGCGATGCTCAACTACATGACGGTTCTCGTCCAGGAGACGAACGCCTCGCAAAACAGCCGCCTGTTCCTGGAGCAGGCGTACGCTTCCCTGATCAGCAACACGTATCCCAATGCGGTAGACAGCAGAACCCTCAGCCAAATGACCGGGCTGCTGGACACGATGGAAAGATATCGGATGATCGGCGCAAAGAGAGAGCGTCTGCAATACATCTATGAGCAGAACCAAGCGCAGGCCATACGGGCTGCCGTTCCCAACCCCATGGGGCTGCTGAGCTCGGTGCACGCCCTCACGCCCGCCGGACTGGTTGCGTCCATTGTGTATATGGCGGTCGATTCTTATACCAGCTACACCGCCTATACTTCGGGGGACGATCTTCCGTTTCAGTATTTGAAGGATGGCTGGGCATTGGATGATGAAGCGGCCGAAGCGCTTCACGAAAGCCGGAAAAGCGCTTTCAGCTATATGATCAAGATGGTCAACGACTACGGCCTTCAAGGCGAATGGTCTTTGACGGAGGAAACCGTAGGCGAGCTGGTCAAATGGAAGAACAACGACGCGGTGGTCGCTCGAATCCAGTTTCTGGAGTCCAATCAAAAGATTTACCAGTCCTACGGCGGATATTGGCTGATCCTCGCAGATGCCTATTACAACAACGGCGAGTTCAAAAATTGCATGGATGCGGTCGCGACCTATGAGGACATGGGCACGAGGTTGTTCCGCTGGGACTACGACTATGCAAGAATTCTGCCGTTGGCGATTGCCGCCGCGGAGCAGGCTCTTCCAGAAGATGAATATGTCGACTATGCGTCCAAGCGGGCCGATGCGATCGTCGAGAATACGCAGAACAAAGACTGGGCGCTTCGCTATTTCGCCGCCCAGACGTATGTCGACATTTACGGCAAGAGGAAGGACAAGTCCTGCCTGCAAAAGGCTTACCGGATCGTCCTTGACAATGTAAACGATTTGGTCGAAGAACAGAAGGCCATGAACGCTGCATTCCTCTGCGCTGTGAAGGAAACGCCTGTTCCGAAGGGGGCGAGCAAGAGTGAGAAGGAACAGATCAGCAACTACAACAAAATGCTGAGAGAAAAACGCAAGACAGAGTTTGCGCCGATCTCCGAGCCGCTTCGTCTCAACTGTGATCTCCTCTTCGGCATTGCGGAGGAGATCCGTCTCTCGGATTCAGATAAAGCGCGCGCTCACGCGATCCTTCACCCCAATGGCGCCCGTCTGTTCCTCAATGAGGGCATCGACGATCTGTACTGGTTCCATACCGCAAACAAAGCGCCAACAGAACCCGCCGACATCGAATTCGGCGGCACATCGCTGGTGCTTCCCGTCCGCGTCCTGTCTCCAAATGCCACGATCACGGTATCGGTTCGAGAAAAAGGCGCCGACCAGACGGCGGTCATTGCCGATTGGAAACTCGATGCCATTCGGCGTGGAGCAGAGGGCGACATCACAACCTATGCGGCCATTTACACCAGCCAAGAGGCCAAGGACCATGCCTGGGGTGTTGAGTCCACGATTCGCATCACTGTGGTGGGCAACCCGGACATCGGTGAAGCGCCCCTTGCCTTTGAATACACCACAGACGGAACGAAAAAGTCGTGGCAGGATTATCTCAAGGCCTGGGAGGGGCACAAAAACCACTGGTACGATTATCTGAGGGTATGGGACAACAGCGTCCATTTTGTCAGGGTGAGATAAATGGCAAAACGCACGATGGCCTTGGTCGCCTCTCTCTTGATGCTGCTGTGTTTGGCCTGGGATGCCAACGCCCATTCGAGTCAAAAGGAACACGATGACGCATTGCGGGACGTGCTGTTTGGCGAAGAATATGCGCTCACCGGAGCGGCAAAAGCCAGATTTCAAGCCATTGCGGATGCGGCATCGTTGTGCATTGACCAATTCTCTGCCAATGAGCATGAGCGCAGAAAAGAAAGGCTGTTTCATGCGCTGAATGAAAGAGTTGGGTTTTCCTTCTCCTTTGACGATATCGAATTGAAAAAAGACGGGATGAAGACTGTAACGGCCAAAACGCATCGCCGCTATACACACCGCGGTTGGAATTTTCAGGAGTATCCCCTTCCGAAATTATGGGGACAACGAAAGAAAATCTTGACCGCAACCGTGAATCGAGAACTCTTTGGCAAGTCTGCAGGATGGCTTTCGAAACTGCCTTTCGCTGAAGGATCTCTTTACAGTGAAGCGGCTTGTCATCCTCAGTGCGAGGCTTTCTGCCAAATGGTTTATGATATACATATCCTCGGGGATTATGAAGCGGCCCAATCGTATTCGGCCGAATTTCAGCAGCTGATCCCGCTGGCCAGGCATGAAGACCCGTCCAGCCCCGCATTGATACAGGACATCATCTCTGCGGCCAGGGTGTTGTTTGCGGATCAACGGTGGCGTCTCGATCTATTCGTTCAAGAGCTGGAAGCGGTGGAGGACAGGGCAGAACGGCTGCTTGCCAATCAAGGAGGAATCCGAACGCAGGAACAGTTTGATGCGTACCATGTTTGCGGCGAGGAGGTCTACAAAATCCTTTTGGATCTACTGCCCGGGATGCTTCGAAAAGTCGATTTTTTCTCCAATGCATTCTTTTGACCGAACGCGGAAGCCTGCCCACGGGGTATGGGAACCGGAGATGCCTGCACACGAATCGGATTCAAGCGCCCCTTGACGTCCTGGGGAGATGAAAACTTTATGGAAGGGGCTGCACCGGGCGGGGCAGCCCCTTCCCTTTCTCCTTTCGCGCACCCCCAAAGCGGCTCTGATCCCATGGCTTGGGGCGCAAAGCCGCAGAGAGGAGAAGAACGCCCTCGGCACATCCAAGGGACGCCCCTCTGTCGGACGGCGGCGGAGGTTTCTTTCAGCCTCCGGTTTCGGTCTGACACAAAAACCCCTGCCTTCCGATCGAGGCAGGGGTTCTGATCGATTTCGTTCGTCGAAGTCCATCATTTCCGTTCATCTCTTCCCCGTGGCTGCGCGACGCTCAGATCATCGCCTCCGGATGGAAGACCTCGTCAAAGCGCGCCTCGCTCAAAAAGCCGAGCGCGGAGCAGGCCTCGCGCAGGCTGATTCCCTCCGCATGCGCCTTCTTCGCGGTCTTCGCCGCGTTCTCATAGCCTATGATCGGGCTGAGGACGGTCACCAGCATCAGGGAATTGTGCAGATTCTCGCGCATCTTGCCCCGGTTCGCCCGGATGCCGACGACGCAGCGCTCGGTAAAGGCCGTGACGGACTCGGAGAGCAGGCGTGCGGACTGCAGGAAGTTGTACGCGATCACGGGCAGGAAGACGTTCAGCTCAAAATTGCCCTGGGAGGCCGCGAAGCCGATCGCCGCGTCGTTGCCCATGACCTGCACGGCGACCATCGTCACCTGCTCGCACTGCGTCGGGTTGACCTTTCCGGGCATGATCGAGCTGCCCGGCTCATTCTCGGGAATTTGGATCTCTCCCAAGCCGCAGCGCGGCCCAGAGGCGAGCCAGCGCACGTCGTTGGCGATCTTCATCAGGTCGCAGGCCAGCGCCTTGAGCGCCCCATGCGCGAAGACCAGCTCGTCGCGCGAGGAGAGGGCGTGGAACTTGTTCACCTCGGAGCGAAAGGGCAGCCCGGTGAGCCGGGCGATCTCCTCTGCTGCGCGCTTGGCAAAACCCTCGGGCGCGTTGAGCCCGGTGCCCACCGCCGTGCCGCCAATGGCAAGGCCCATCAGCGGCGCGAGCGCGAGGTTCAGCATCTCCACGTCCCGCGAGAGGGACGCGCGCCAGCCCGAAATCTCCTGCCCAAAGGAGATCGGCACCGCATCCATCAGATGGGTGCGCCCGGACTTGATCGCGTCCGCGTTCTCCGATTCAAGCGTCTCCAGAACAGCGATCAGGCGCTTGCATGCGGGGATCAGCCGCTCGGTGAGGATGCACGCCGATGCGATGTGCAGGGCGGTCGGGAAGGTGTCGTTGGACGACTGGCTCATGTTCACGTCGTCGTTGGGATGGCAGAGCCTTTCGCCAGCCAGCGCGTTGGCGCGGCCCGCGATCACCTCGTTGGCGTTCATGTTGCTCTGCGTGCCGCTGCCCGTCTGCCAGACGACGAGCGGGAAATGCCCGGAGAGCTCCCCGCGGATCACCTCGTCCGCAGCCTGGCAGATGCATCTCTGCCGCTCCGGCGTCATCCGCTTTTGCCTCAGCGCGCCGTTTGCGATCGCGCAGGCCTTTTTCAGAACGCCAAAGGCGCGAATGATCTCCTCCGGCATCGTCTCGATGCCCACGCCAATCGGAAAGTTCTCGATGCTCCGCTGCGTCTGCGCCCCCCAGTACCGATCGGCCGGGACGGCGATCTCGCCCATCGAATCGTGCTCTATGCGCTTATCCATGCTACCTCCAGGCGCGAAGCGCCTTTATCCGTTGGGGTAGAGTTCCTCGGCGATCTCTCTCGCCCTCTCGCGCAGCGTCTTGTACAGGCTATTTCCACACGCGTCCATCGCCACAACCAGAGGTCCGAAGCGTTCGACCTCTAGATCCCACATCGCCTCGGGCATCCCCATGTCCAGCCAGGTCACGTCGTGCACGCGCCGAACACCACCTGCCAGCTTCGCCGCGCATCCGGGCGCGGCTTGCAGATACACGTAGCCGTATTGCGCCGCGGCGCGCAGCGTGTCCTCGTCCATGCCGCCCTTGCCGATGAGCGCACGCACACCCAGATTGCCGACCAGATGGGCATAGGGCTCCATGCGGATGCTCGTCGTCGGCCCGATCACGACCAGCCTCCAAGAACCGTCGTCCTGGCGCAGACAGACGGGACCCGCATGGAAGATTGCTGCGCCGCGAAGATCCTTGGGCAGCGGCGCGCCTTCCTGCAGGTGCTTTTGGATGCGCAGATGCGCCATATCCCTGGCGGTATAGAGATGGCCCGAGAGGGTCACCACGTCGCCGAGCTTCAGCCGGCGCACGTCCGCTTCCGAAAGGGGAAGGTTCAAATGGATCTCTTGCATGCTGTCCTCCATCCTCAAGGCTGCCTCATCAGAGGATTTCCTCGATGCGTCCATCGTCCCAGATGCGGATGCCCGCCCTGCGCGCGACCCAGCAGTGGAAGTTGATCGCGACGGGCGCAATCGCGGTGTGCGTTGCCGCCTTGGCGATCTTGACGGCCAAGCAAACCGTATCGCCTCCCGTCCCGGCGGCGCCCAGCCCCATGCGGTTGATGCTGTGCAGCAGCTCGTCCTCCAGACGCGCAAGGAGGGGATCGGGGTTTACATCGTCCCAGCGACGCGTGCTGATCGCCTCGCGGCTGAGCTTGGATGCGATATCCATCTGGCCGCCGATCCCGATGCCGATGCCAAACGGCGGGCAGGGTTTGCCGCCCGCGGCGATGACGGTATCCAACACAAAGCGCTTCAGCCCCGCGTAATCCTCGTCCAGCCTCAGCGTGGCTGTCGTGAAGATCTTCATCGCGTTGCCCAGTTCCGCGCCACAGCCCTTGAAGCTGATGATGAAATCGACGTAGGGCTGGCCGTGGCGGTAGCGGTATTCGATGTTCGGAACGCCCTCTCCGGTGTTGTCCCCAGGATTTTTTCGAGTCAATGGATCGACGATGCTGGGGCGCAGATAGCCGCGGCGCGTCGCCTCGCCCAGCGCCTCGGCGATCGTGTCGGGAGCTTCTGCGGGGAAGTTCCCGTCGCCAAAGGAGATCCATGTCGTCGGGTAGCCGGGGGACTGGCACACAGCCTTATCCCCTTCGCGCGCGATGTCGAGGTTCTCCAGCATGGAGGAGAGCATGGAACGCGCCGTTTCGTTGCTCTCCCTGTCCAGAGCATCCTGCAACAGAGCCTGCACATCCGTCGAAATGCCGGTCACGGCGCGCAAGCAGGCGTCAAACATCGCCTGGCGTTTCAATTCATTCATGCTCACACTGCTCCTCCCGGAAGTCAAACAAGGTAGATACGTCGGACAGGTCTGCCAGGGTATGCAGGCGCTTTTGGAGGATGGGGGCGCGCACGGGATCAACCTTACGCACGAGTCGGTCGAATTTGTCGTCCTCCATCGGCTGGTTGAAGGCGTTGTTGAAGTCGCCGAGAGGATAATCCACCCGCCCTGAGAGCGTACGCCCGTCCGAAAGTGTGATCGTCAGCGCGTGCGGCCAGCGGTTTGGGTCGCAATGGAACGCCCGTTCGATCTCCTCGTCGGGGGATATGCGGATCTTTGGCATCAGCGTCAGGATTCGCTCGTCGTGCAGGTTCGCATCCGTGAACACGCCATCGTCCAGTCTGCCCCAAACAACCAGAGCGGAAAGGCAAAATTGCAGGCTGAACTTCGCCGCGTAGGGCGTCGCAGGGCGGGGGTTGTCGGTCGTGGAGATCGCGGTTCGATAGGTGCGATCCTCGATGGAGAGAATCGACGCGGGATCGAGGCGTTCGCCTCGGAGGATGCCCTGCAGACAGTCGTTTGCGGCGTGGGTATGCCGGCAGCAGGCATAGGCCTTGAGGGAGTTGCGCGCAATCTCCGGCCCCATCGAGAAATCGACCAGTCGTTCCCAGTGAGGCGCCGTCGTCAGCGCACGAACGAAGCCGCGCTCGCCCTCCAGAATCCCGGGCGCGCCCGTGAAGCCGAGCTGCGCCAACTCCGCCGCGCGCAAGCCGCAGAGGTTCGCATTCGCGGTGTGGAGCACCTTGCTCATGGCACCCGTGGCGAGAAATTCCCATAGTCCCGCCGCCTGCGTACCCGCCGAGCCGAAGGCGTGGACCAGTTCCTCCTCCGTCAGGCCGAGCAGCCTTGCGGCAACCGTCGCCGCGGCGAAGGAGCCGACCACTGCGGTCGTATGCCAGAAATGATAGGCCTCGGGGTTGATGCATTCGCCGATCTTGGCCCCGGCCTCGTATCCCGCGGCGACCGCCTCGAGCACCGCACGGCCGCTCGAGTGCAACGACTCGCCGAGCGCGAGCGCCGTCGGAACCGTCACGGCGGCCAGATGGGCGATGGACGCATTGTGCGTGTCGTCCAGGTCCATAACATGCCCGGCAGCCGCATTGCGCGCGGCGGCCTGGTCAACGCCGACCTTTTCGTATCCGCCGCCCCATACCGTCGCCGCGGGCGCGCTCGGTTTGTTCCGGTAGTATCGCCGCCAGATGGCGCTCTCCGGCTTTTCAGAGCCCGCGATGGAAACGCCTATAAAATCCTGAACGGCGAGCATCGTGGAGGCCAGCGCGTGCGCGCCGATCGCCTCCCCGGTCATTCCCATCAGGTGGTGGCAGAGTTCCCTCGTATATTCGCGCATGGATCTTTCCTCTCAGGCTTTCTTCGCAGCCATCCGGCGGCGGATCAGCGGGCTTGCGATGAACAACACGGAGATGATCAGCAGCGTCAGGCTGAGCGGACGGTGGATGAACACGCCCAAAGAGCCGTTCTCATAGACCATGCTTTTGATGAAGTTGCTCTCCATCATCTTGCCCAGGATCGAGGAGAGGATGAGCGGCGACTGCGGGATCTTGTATTTGTTGAAGAAATACCCGGTCAGGCCGAAGGCGATCATGATGACGATGTTGAATGGATTGTTGTTGATGGCAAAAGCGCCTGTGACGCACAGGGCCAGTACGATGCCGCTCAAAATCTCTCTGCGCAGGCGGAGCACCGCCGTAGCCAAGATGTTCGTGTACGCGACGGACAGGGGCAGCATGATCAGGTTGCAGAGCAGGAAGCCCAGGATGATCATATACCCCATCTCGGGCGTCTCATGGAACAGGCTTGGCCCTGTTTTTAAACCCTGAATCGTCAGCGCGCCCAGGAAGAGCGCGGAAGTGGAATTGCCCGGAACACCCAGGCTGAGCAGGGGCACCATCGAGCTGGCGACGACCGCGTTGTTTGCCGCCTCGGGGGCCGCGATCCCCTCGGGCACGCCCGTTCCGAACTCCAGGTCCGGGTGGCGGCGCTGCGCCTGGTCGTAGGCCATGAAAATCGCCATGATCATGCCCGCTCCCGGGATGATGCCGATGATGTTGCCGATGAGACCGGACTGTGCCCAGATCGGCAGCAGGCGCTTGCGCATGGCCTTGTCGGGGAGGCGGACGCGCACGCGGGATTTCCTGTCGACCGCCTGCTCATAGGCGGGATGGTCTCGGATCGTCTCGATGAGCTCCAGGATGGAGGTGATGCCGAAGAGGCCGATGAGCATCGGGATCAGCGGCACGCCGTCCATCAGGCTGACCTGCCCCATGGTGAAGCGGATGCGGCCCGTCTGCGTACTCATCCCGATGCAGCTGATCAGCAGGCCGATGGTCATCGAGAGGATGTTCTTGGCGATGTTCTTGCCGGCCATCCCGATCACCGTGCTCATGCCGAGGATTGCGAGCATAAAGTACTCCGGCGGGCCGAATCGGAGCGACTGCTTGGCCAAAAAAGGCGAGAGAAAGAGCAGCACGAGCGCGCTCATGATGCCGCCAAAGGTCGAAGAGGAAATCGCGATGCCGAGCGCCTCGCCGGCTCTGCCCTTCTGTGCCATGGGGTAGCCGTCGAAGGCTGTGACGGTCGCTGAGGCCGTTCCGGGGATCTTCAGAAGAATGGAGGGAATCGACCCGCCGCAGGCCGATGCGCAATAAATGCCGGTCAGCAAGCCCATCGCCATTTCAGCGGGCATGCCAAAGGTAATCGGGATCAGCACAGCCATCGTGATGCTATCGTTGATCCCTGGGAGGGAACCCACGATGAGGCCGAGAACCGTTCCGAAAAACAGTGAGATCAGCGTCAAGGGTTCTACGAGATTGAGGAAGCCTAGCCATACTCCGTCCATATGAACCCCTCACGAAAAAATCAAGGTCGGAAGCGGCACGTGCAGCAGCACCCCGAAGAGGATATAGGTGGCCGCCACCGTAGCCGCCGCACACAGCAGCATCAAAGACGTCTTGCGATAACCCAAAAAAGCGATGATGAAGAGCACCAGCGCGAAGGTCGACAGGATGTAGCCGATGCGCCCCATGACAAGCACGTAGATACACAGGGCGAGGATCGTCATGAGCACACGGGCGAACCCCCTCCCTTTGAATTGAGCCTTCGCCTCCCCCTGCAAGAGCGCCCGGAAGAAGAGGAAGGCGGAGACGATCAGCTGGAGGACGCCGCACAGGAGCGGGAAGAGCCCTTCCTGTCCCATCGGGAGCGACTCTGCGATGAACAGCAGGGAGACGACCACCATCAGCGTCGGCATCGCCAGCTCGATAGCCCTTTGTTTTTTCGTCAACGCGACTCACCTTCTTTGCTTTGGCGCACCGGGGAAATCCCCGGTGCGCCAGAATCCCTTATTGCTGCTGGAGCATCGGAAGGATCTTAATCAGGTTTTCGGAGGCTTGATCCGCGTACACCTGGAAGTCCTCGGCGTTTTTGTACAGATAGGGGATGTTCTTTTCCTTCATCGCGTCGATAAACTTCTGAGAGGTCGCAATCTGGTCGAACGCCTCGCAGAGTACGGCGTACACGTCGTCCGGGGTATCCGCAGGGCAGGCATAACCGCGGAACGCGCCGGCCACGAGCTTGGAGCCGCATTCCAGCAGGGTCGGAACATCGGGGACCACTTCGCTGCGCACGTCGCTGCCGATCGCCAGGGCGCGAATGGAGCCGTCCATGATCTGGTTGAAGGTCTCGCTGCCGGCCATGAAAGCCACGTTGCAATGTCCGCCGAGCAGCTGGGTGATCTGGATTGCCGCAGAGTCGTTGTGGATGTAGTCGAAGTTCAGCCCGCCGAATTCATCGGAGAGCTGCAGGGCGGCGACATGGTGCGCCGTGCTGTGCCCCGGCGTAGCGGCCTTGACATGGTTGTCCTTGGCATAGTTCACAAGATCCTCGAAGGTCTTAAAGGGGCTGTCGGCCGGAACAACGATGATCTCCGGATCGAAGCAGACCATGCTCAGGGTCTTGAAGCTCTTGTGGGTATAGCTGACCTCCTTGAGCTGCGGATTGTTGACAACGGCATTCGTATAGGCGAGCAAGGTGTAGCCGTCGGGCTTCGCGTTTGCCACATAGGTGTGGCCAATCACCGCGCCGCCGCCTCCCCGGTTCTCAACAATCAGGCTCTTGCCGCCAAAGTAGTCCTTGCCCGCCGCATCGGCGAACACGCGCGTCGTGATGTCGACGCCACCACCCGCATCGTAAGGCACGATGATCGTGATGTTCTTGCTGGGGAAGGTCGCGGCCAGCGCGATCGCCGTCGTCACAATCAGCAGCGCTGCGAGCGTCAATGACAGATACTTCTTCATTTTTCCCTCCTGCCCCGTATACGGGACGTTTCACACGGTGCTTGACGTCGTGGCTTCCGCCGGAAATCCTGAATGCTTGTCGGCATCATCTCCCGTTCTCTCTTGTGAATGCTTTCCAATCGCTTTTGCTGCGAATTTAGTGCCGAGAGAGCGCCTCTGTGAGCCTGCGCATCGCCTCCCGGACGAGCGCGCGCTGGGTCCCGATGTTCATGCGCATAAAACCGACGCCCTCCGGCCCAAAGGTGCTCCCATCGTTGAGCCCCAGGCGGGCCTCTTCCTCAAAGAAGCGAACCAGCTCGGGCTGGGGAAGGTTCATTCTCCGGCAGTCCAGCCAGAGCAGGTACGTCCCGTCCGGGCGGATCAGGCGGATCCGATCCGTGTTCTCAAGGCCCTGGCAGACGGCATCCAGGTTCCCTTGCAGATAGGCCACCAGCTCGTCCGCATAGTATGCGCAGTGCCGGTAAGCGGTGATGGTCGCCTGGGTGCCGCAGAGGTTTTCGCCGATGCCTTTGTTGTCGAGTACCGCCTCATGCACTTGGGCTTTGAGGTCGGCGTTCTCTGTGATGAAGGCCGCCGTGCGGAAGCCGGCGACGTTGAACGTCTTGCTCGCGTTCACGAAGGTGATGCAGCGCCGGGAAAACGCCTCGCCCAGAGAGGCGAAGGGAATGTGCCGATGGCCCGCATAGACGATGTCGCCGTGGATCTCGTCGGATAGGATGACAACGTGATACCGGGCACAAAGCGCATGGATGCGGCGCAGCTCCTCCTCCGTCAGCACGCGGCCGGTGGGATTGTGCGGATTGCAGAGCAAGAACAGGCGCGTGCGCTCCTGCGAGAGCGCCTCCTCCAACGCATCCAAATCGAGATCGTAGCGCCCGTCGCGCTCCTTCAGCGGACAACGCAGGATGTTGCGCCCATTGTGCATCGCCATGTCCATGAAGGGGGGATAGGCCGGGGTGAGCATCGCGATGTTGTCGCCCGGATGGCTGAGCGCGCGCATCGCACAGATGATGCCCGGAATGACGCCCGGCACGAATTCGCATGCACCGGCGTCCACCTGCCAGCCAAACCGCTCCGCCTGCCAGGCCGCCACAGCCTGCTTGAACGCCTCGCTGACCTCCGGATACCCGTAGACCCCCTCCGCCATCCGTTCCGTCAGGGCGTCGACGATCGGCTGCGGCGCCTTGAAATCGGTGTCCGCGATCCACATCGGCAGCACATCTGAACGGTAGCGCAGGTATTTCTTGCAGTCGGTTCCCCGCCGAACAACCGGTTCATCAAAGTTGTGCTTCATATCCCGCCTCCACGCTTTCGAGTCCATGAGCCGCGTCGATGATCTGTTTAGATTCTAAACTATATCCTCAAACCTGTCAATATTTAACTGAAAAGTTTTTATTAATTTTGCTCATTTGTTTTTTCGCGAGCATAAAATGGAATTTTAGCCTAAATTCTTCTTTATTTCTTGACACGACCTCGGCGTTCCGTGATAATAGAGATTGCCATTTTCCGGAGAGAACCGCTGCACAGGAGGGGTATGCGATGCAGGAAGAGAAGAATCGGAAGACCTATGACAATGTCGCCGCCATCGACATCCTCCATCAGGTGTCCGCCATGTATTCGGGCACGAAGCATCCGCACGACTACGGCACCGGCGGGGCCTATACCTCAACCGAAACGCATCTTCTCAAATGCATCGCCGATCACCCCGGCATCACCGTGACCGAACTGGCGTACAACTACGCGAAGACGAAGGGCGCGATCTCACAGGTGATCAAGGGGTTGATTCAAAAGGGCCTCATCGAGCAGCGCCCCGACGACGGGCGGAACAACCGCATCCTCCTCTACACCACCCCGCAAGGGGACGCGCTCAATGCCGCCCACATCGCCTACGACGAAGAGCATGCCGGCGAGACCCTCAACCTCGTCCGGGAACAGTTTACGCAGCAGGAGATCGACATCGCCTTTTCCGTGCTGGAATGCTGGCTCGTCAATCGTCGCTTCGTCCACCAGCGCCGACGGGAGCAAAGGCGCCGGAAGGAATGACGCCCACGAAAACGCACCGCCCTTTCAATCCCGTTGCGCGCGTTGGCCATGATCTGCGCCTGCTACGATGCCTCAAGCCTTTGCGCGTCGTCCTTCTCAAAGAGCTATGCGCCAAGCGCAAAGCACGCCGCGGCATATCGGTGCTTCGCGCCCTGAAAAACTTGCTTGACCAACGTTCACTCAGACACCTCTGACGCGGACGTCCGTCCGAATCGACAGTCATTGGGAAAACATCAACCTTCGACAGAAAGGTGGCTTCAAAATGGACGAGTCGCTAGAGATGGAAACCGCCGCAGAGGCAGAGCACGAAGAACTCATGAACGCGATTGAGATCATCGCCGAAACCTCGGACACCACGGAGGAATTTCTTGCCAAATTCAAGAAGCTTCGGGAAGAAGCATCCGCAGACACCCCTGTCCAGAAGTGACGCAGTTCCCGGAGAGGGCCGGACAACGCCCGGGGGTTTTCCAGACCCATTGGCGCACGCAGTAAGGACTCAGCCCGCATCGGGAGGGATCGCATGGAAATCGAGGTGATCCGCAGCCCGCGCAAGACGATGGCGATCGAGGTTCGGGCGGGCAAGGTGATCCTGCGCGCGCCCCTGCGGGCCACCGACGCGCAGATTCAGGATTGTCTGCAGAAAAACCGCGCCTGGATCCAGAAGCATCTGACCAAGGCGCAGGCGCAGCAAGAGGCCCTGTCCGCCGTGCAGAAGCTGACGATGGACGAGATTCTCCGGCTGGCCGACCGCGCCCTGGAGACCATCCCGGCGCGCGTGCGCCACTTTGCACCCCGGGTCGGCGTGACCTACGGGCGCATCACCATCCGCAACCAGCGCTCCAAATGGGGCAGCTGCTCGGGCAAGGGCAACCTGAACTTCAATTGCCTGCTGATGCTCGCCCCGCCCCAGGTGCTCGACAGCGTGGTCGTCCACGAGCTCTGCCACCGCAAGGAGATGAACCACTCCGCGCGCTTCTACGCCGAGGTTCTGCGGGTCATGCCCGACTACCGGACATGGGATCGCTGGCTGAAGGAGAACGGCGGCGCGCTCATGGCGAGGATGCCGGGGGCATGAGGGGCCGGCGGTCCACGGCCAAAGGCATCGCCCCGGGACGGAAGCGTCGGATGCCCACAGACAAAGACAGCCCCGCGCAGGGATTTGTCGTCCTGCGCGGGGCGTTTTCTAGGCCAAGGGATGCGGCTTATTCAAATTTGGTTCCGCAGTTGGGGCAGAATTTGGGGGGATTGGCGGGGTCCTCGGGCGTATAGCCACAGCTTCGGCAGGCGCGCGGCAGCGCCGGACGCTTGGTGCCGCAGGCAGAGCAGAAATTGCCCGCGTTCTGCGCGCCGCACTCGGGGCAGAACCAGCTGCCCTCGGCCGCCCGGGGCGCGGTGGGCGCGGTGGGCGCGGCGGGCGCGCTCTGCCGGAGCGCGGGGCTGGTCAGGGCGCGGATCAGCTCGTCGGCCTCGCGCTCCAGGTCGCGATAGAGATCGGTGTAGGGACTGTCGGGACGCTCGTCGGAGAGCTCGAAGGAGATCACAGAGAACCACGGCGAATCGAGCACGATCTCGATGGTGAAGGTGTAGTCCACCTCATAGCGCGGCGGATCGTAGCGGACGTTCTTGCCCTCGGCGTCCTTCTGGTAGAGCTCGGAGCGGTGCTCGTGCAGGTTCAGCCGAGCGGAGACGACCTGGTCGAGCGGGATGATGTCGGGGTTGTCGCTGAGCCAGTCGGTGCGGCTGCTCAGCCAGAATACGCCCTTCTCCTCGTCCAGATACAGCGTCGTGCGGCGGCCGAACAGGCGCGTGGGGCGAAGCGCACCCAGGGCGCGCTCGTTCTCCTCTCGGTAGCGCAGGTGCGCCGCGATCTCCTCGACTGTCAGCTGACGGCGGTCGGTGAGGAAGGGGGAAAGGCGCGCGGCGCAATGTTTGCAGAGGTTGCCGTCCGCCAGCTTTCGATTGCCGAGCAAGCCGATGTCTTGCCCACAGATGTCGCAGGTCTTCTTGGAAAACAGGCCCATCCAATCGCCTCCTTGGACTCTTTTGTTCTGTCTCGATTATACCATGCCCGGGCGGGGCACTTCAAGGAAAACCGAGGCATGGCAGACGCTTGTCAGTACGGTGTGGCTTGTGTACAATGGAGGCAGATGCGCCGCCGCGCAGACAAGGAGGATTCATGGAACGCTTGCTTCATCGACACAGCCGGGCCTTTGCGTGGCTCTGCGTGCTCTGCGCTGCGCTGGCCGCGCCCTATCTGATTCCTGCCGATCCCGACGCCGCGGTCTTCCGCAGCGGCGCCCTCTCCCTGCTCCTGCTGCTGGCCGCAGCCGTCCCGGTCGAGCAGGCCGTGTCCCGCGCGCGCCGGGAGACGATTGCGCCCTGCCTGCTGCTTGCGCTCGCCTTCGCCTTTGCGCTCTCGCTGGGCAGCGAGCTCGGCTTCTACCAGGGGTTGCTTCCCGGCAGCCACGCCATGCTCCGGCGCGTCGCCGTCCCCCTGCTGGCTGCGCCGCTCTTCTTCGGACTGATCCTGCGCCTGACGCAGATCCCCGCTTGGACGGGAAAGCCCCTTCGCCTGCCCTTTCTCCTGTGGGTTTTGCTGCTGATGCTCGCCTGGCTGCCCGTCCTGCTGGCCTACTGGCCGGGGATGCTCAACTACGACTTCAAGACCGAGCGCTTCTACTTCCTCCAGGGGCTCTACAGCAAGCGCAACCCCCTGCTCTACCTCTTTGTGAACAACTTCCTGCTCTCCCTGGGCGGGCGCATCGGCGCGCCCAATGTCGGTCTCTTTTGTTCCACCCTCTGGCACTGCCTCGCCCTGGCCGCCGCGCTCGCCTACAGCCTCGTCTTCCTGGGCCGCCGGGGCGTTCCGCGCGCGGGGCAGCTGGCGCTCTTCGCCTTGTACGCTCTGCATCCGATGTTTTCGGTGATGGCCGTCTCCCAGAGCAAGGACGTGCCCTTTGCGGTCTGCCTGCTCGTGCTCTCCCTGCTCGCCTATGATCGGCTCGGTGCGCCGGACGTCCCCTGGTCCTGGCGCAAGCGCCTGCTCTTCTTGCTGATGACCGCCGGGACGATCCACATGCGCAAAAACGGGATCGCCGCCATCCTCCCGCTCTTTGCGGCCCTGCTCCTGGCGATCCCCGCAAGGCGCCTGCGCACATTCCTCCTGCTGGGCGCGAGCCTGGGTGTCTCCCTGCTGGGTCTGCTCGCCTTCGAGCTGCTTCCCCTGGACGGCCAGCCGACCTTCCAGCTGCTGAGCGTCCCGGCTCAGCAGCTCGTGCGCGCCTACCACAGCGGCAAGCTCTCGCCAGAGGAGAAGGCCGAGATCGAGAGCTGGTATTACGACGCCTACGGGCTGGTGCGCATCCCCCAGCTGGCCGACGGCGCGAAGGGATATCTGCGGGAAGAGCGCCTGCAGGCGTCGCTGGGCGACTACGCCTCGCTCTGGCAGCGCGTCGGGCGGCAATGCCCCCGGGAATACGTCGAGGCCTTCCTGCTGCTGAACCTGGGCTCCTGGCATCCCGACGACAAGACGCACAGCGCGATCTACGCCCAGACCGGCGCGTTTCTCAAGGGCTATCTCGAGCTGAACGAATACACCTCCAACGAATTCACCCCGACGACGCTTCTGCCCGGCGTTCGGGAATGGATCGAAGAGATCTGCCGATCCCACGCCTATCAGAAAGTGCCGCTCCTCTCCCTGCTCTTTGCGATCGCGACGCCCTTTTGGGCGCTGCTTCTGGCCTGCGCCCTGCTGCGTGCGCGCGGCGCGGGGCGGCTGTGTTTCGCGGCCTACGGCGTGCTGGGCTGCTGGCTCTCCTATCTCTTCGGCCCCTGTGCCCTGCCCCGCTACAGCCTGCCCCTCTTCTGCCTGGCGCCCGCGCTCCTGCTCCTCGCGCTGTGTACCCCGCCGCGGGAAGAGGCGGGCTATGCGGGAAAATGACCTCCGCCATCGGCATGCGGTGAACGGGACGCAGGCAACGCCTGGGGAGGGACGCCCTCGGGATGTACAAAAATTCGGGGGGTGAGGATAGATATGGGGAATGAAGAAGGCTGACATAAGAAAGAGAACCGCATCGGGGGATAGAGCTGTGGTGTGCGCAGATCGCACACCGCCTGTGACCAACGTGGCGATGTCACGGAAGTCGAAGTAACCCCAGGAAACGTACATGAACATGTCGCCTTGGATGCGGTGTTTAAAAATTGGACAGAGCCTTTTACTGAGGTTCAAGTCATGACAGCAGATACGAGTTATAAAACGCTTTGGATAGGCAAAGAAATGCCGGACAGCGAAAGGATTCCGTCGTTGCCATATGATGGATGCGGCGAAAAACGAGTGGTTTCACGATGACGGAGGCACGCAGATGCTTGTCCTGATGGATATGGAGTGGGTTGAAAACAGAATGCGCTATTTCTGTCCCACTCAGATCTCTGCCATGCGGGTCGATGACAGATGGAACTGTATCGACCGCTTTGACGCGCTCATCAAACCGCTTGACTCTTCATGTAAGCAATGGCAGCATGTGGCTTATTCCGGCGCGGAACCAGACGCCTTCTTGACAGCAAATTCAGGGCCGCCGGTGCTTTTGAACCTCTATAAATGGCTTCATGACGATGACGTGCTCTGCTGGTGGGGAGAGCAGCCTGCGCTGGTTTTTCAGAATGTGATTGGCAATCTGCTGCATCGTAATGTGGACCACCTCATGCGCGTTGTTTACCCTGCCTGGAAAACGGATACGACAGATGGTCATCTAAAAATCGGATCCCCTTACCGGCTCGCGCGGGACCGTGGAATCCACGTCCCTGCGGTGGAGCATTCATCCACAAATGATGTGGAAGCCATACGCGCCTTGCTGTATGGCACCTGCACCGCGCCTTCTGCCGTGCGCGCTTCCCTGATCAGCCCGACGGCAACCATCATGACGCAGGCCGATTTCCAGAAGGCGCGGAAAAACAAACGGATTCAAGCGGTAGGCCTGTCGAAGTATCGGCTTATCTATAACACGAAGCAGAAACGCCTGCATACGGCAGGATGTCCGGATATTGGCGATACGGATGATCTGAAGGGATTCAATACGTATAAATCCTGCATTCAGAAGGGACGGAAGCCCTGTCGATGCTGCAGAAATGAATACTGGCAGGAAAACTGGCGCCTCTCTCAGGAAATCATCCGAAAATGCAAGTTCAACTATATCCACCAGAGGAGAGGGGCGCAGTTTCACAGAACAAGTTGCGTACATGCCAGGAGAATTCCATTTATGGATTTACGTGGCGGTATTTATTATCAAAACTGCCTGGAGAATGGTCTAAAACCCTGCGGCTGGTGTAAGCCGACGATCAAACAGCAAATCGAGCCGGAGCATATCTATCAGCAGCATCCCGGCAAAAATGGCCGTCAGCAGCAAGAGGACGGCGCATGGCTGATGACCAGAAAGCTCACCCGTGAAGAGAAGGTGGCTTTACGCCGTCATGAGGCCGCACAGAAGGAACGTGCTGCGCTCATAAAAAACAAAAAGCCAAGGACACAGATCGAACGCCAGGATGAGCATACGCTGACTCAGACAGGATACGCTTTCTGGGCTGCGATAGGCTATCAGACTTTCCATTTGAGGCATTGCACAAAACTGGATCACATATCCGGATTGCGCGGTTATGCCAGATATCACGATGCCATCTGGGCGGGGCTGACGCCATGCAAGCTGTGCAAGCCGGCCTCAAGGCATGACATCCGGGTGTCTGTCCCGATCTACCATAAAGAACGGCAGGGAGAATCTGCCGAGACGCTGGATCGCCTGTGTGACGTGCAAGGCTACAGGCATCGTTTCGAGCCCCCGGATTATTACCTTGAAACGGCTGTGGGAAAGTGGCGTCTGGACACGCGAAAGCATCCGGTCGATGTGTATCACATCAATCTGGTTACATCTCCAGATGCTATGCGCTATCATAAACAGCACAGGCTGTTTTTGTCGCTTACAGATACCTTTGAATACATCAAACGGCATGACAGCGCATTGATGGAGAAAATGCGCGCGACCGCAAGCCCCGAAGAGGGCCCTGAGAAGCAATGCGCGTCAACAGTAAACTTGCCGGATACAGGAGGGGCTACGGAATAGCATCATGGTTTTATGGACAATGCAGCCAATCGAAATATGGAAGAGGATTCAGGATACGGGTGTGTGTCGGATATGTGGCATCGCCGACACACAAAGTCGATATCCTTCCTTTTCCGGTATCATTCTACGGCATAGACTCGAGCGGTCATTTGATGTGGCAAGTGTCGGCGCTTATGGGATACAAACTCCATGGCGATTGAGTTCTTTCCATTCGCATTGGATGAGCAAACTTCTTCTAACAGACTCAGTCGCTTTTTGTTATCCTTTCGGTCTCACATCCGTTGTACTCTTACGGCAATCGAAGGATCACCGAATAGATGGCGCACAACCCGTCGGCACAAAAGAAAAAGAGCCATCGCGAACATGGTCGCCACCGGCGCCGTGGTCGAAGCCGACACCCTTGCCGAGCTGGCTGAGAAGATCGGTGCCACTCCGGAGAAGCTTCAGGCTTCCATCGACAATTACAATGCGATTGTCCGCGGCGAGAAGGAAGACGCGCTCGGCTTCCAGGCTAACAACAAGGCCGACGTCGAAATGATCGACGGTCCGTGGTACGCCTGCAAGAAGGTTCCGACCGTGCATCACACCATGGGCGGCCTGAAGATCAACGTGAACACCGAAGTGCTGGACACTGAGGGCAACGTGATCCCTGGTCTCTACGCCTGCGGAGAAGTAACCGGCGGTATCCACGGCTCTAATCGCCTCGGCGGAAATGCCATCGCAGACTGCATGACCTACGGCAAGCTCGCCGGCCAGAATGCTGCCGCCAACAAGTAATCCCCGCGAAAAGACCTGTCCAAAAAAATGGCCACTGTTCAGCCCCTCCACAGCGTCCCGCTGCGCAACCTTGCTCTTCGGTGGTGGGCGCCCACGAGCGGGGGGGCCCTTTCTATTCTGCTGGTTTCCGTCCGCCCCTCAGCGCGCTCCGTCCTCGCGCAGGTCGATCAGGCGGGGCAGGGGCGAGCCCAGCAGGGGGCGGCACCAGGTCTTGAAGGCCTCGGTCACGCCGTTGCCCTCCGGGTTGATGTATGCCTCGGGCATCTTGCGCTCGGTCATCATGACCTCGCGGATGTCGGCCAGGAAGGTTTCGCTTCCATAGGCCTCCCCCGCCGTGCGACGCAGGGCGACCATCTTGGCCGTCTCGCCGGAGACCGCGGCCCGCACCGCCGCGCGCCCGCAGGCCTCGGCCTCGTCGCGGTCGACGTCGCTCTGCCAGGCGATGGAGGCGCGCCCCAGCAGGCCGGGCTTTTCGGAGCGGGCCTTGTAGCCCAGCTCGCGGGTGATGAGCCCCGCCAGATGCGCGGAGACGTCGCCGAAGTAGGTCGCGCGCTCGGTCTTGAAGACCGGGGCGACGATCGGCTTGCCCTGCGCGTCGTGCAGGCCCTCGCTGGCCACAATGACCCCGTGCCCCTTGCGCTCGATCAGCGCGCGCACGTCCCGCAGGAAGGCCTGCTCGTCGAAGTCGCGCTCGGGCAGGTAGATGAGGTCGGGGCCCTCGCCGTAGCTGTCCGAGGCCAGCGCGGCGGCCGCAGTGACCCAGCCGGCGTTGCGCCCGAGCGCCTCGATGACCACGATGTGGATCGGCAGGCTAGCCACGTCGCAGCAGATCTCCGCGACGCTGGCGGCCATGTAGCGCGCCGCGCTGCCAAAGCCGGGCGCGTGGTCGGTGACGGCCAGGTCGTTGTCCATCGTCTTGGGGATGCCGATGACGCGGATGTCCGTGCCCGCGCAGTGGCGCTGGAGCTTGCCGCAGGTGTCCATCGTGCCGTTGCCGCCATTCATGAGCACATAGCGGATGCCGTATTTCTGGAAGATGGGCAGCATCGCCTCGTACTCGGGCGCCTCGATCGCATCGCGCGAGGTGCCGATGGCCGAGCCGGGGCTGGTGAGCAGGCCGCGCAGCGCTTCCTCAGAAAGCCCGCTGACCTCTCGCAGCTGCTCGCGCAGCAGGCCGCCCGTGCCGCCCAGGGCAACGTAAATCTTGTCCACCTCGGGGCTTTGCTGCGCCTGACGGATCGCCCCGTAGAGGGAGGCGTTGATGACCGCCGTCGGCCCGCCGCCGTGGATGAGGATGAGGTTGTTGTTCATGATTTCCTCCGTTTCGGGTCATGCCGCGTCCGCGGGGACTCAGGCCAGCATGCGAACCGCGTTGTAGATGCAGATGCCGAAGATCACCAGGAGCAGGCCGATGAAGAGCCGGTCGGTGAGCGCGGCGGAGAGCTTCTTGTGCAGCCGGGCGGAGAGCCAGCCGCCCAGCGCGCCCGCCAGCACCATCGCCAGCAGGATGCCCCAGGAGAAGGCCGGCACCGAGCCCGACAGAAGGCTCAGGACGAGGCTTGCGATCTGGCTGAGCAGGATGATCAGGATGGAGTTGACCGCCGCCTTCTTCGTGTCCATGGAGAAGAAGTAGTAGAGCACGGCCAGATTCATCGGGCCGCCGCCGATCCCCAGGAACGAGGAGCAGACGCCCAGCGCCAAGCCGATGAGCGCAGGCAGGGTCACGCCGCCCACGTCCCTTGTGGCGATGCGCGCGCGGTTCACGCAGTAGAGCAGCGTGCCCAGCACGAGCAGGCCCAGGACGATCGCCTGCACCGCCCCGACGACGCCCTCCGCGCCCACCGCCCGGCGCAGCGCGGAGAACATGAGCTTTCCGGCCACGCCGCCCAGGGCCGCGCCGACGCCCAGCGGGATCGAGCGCGCCGCGTCCAGCTCGCTGCCCTTGCGGTTCTTCCAGACGTTGATGAGCGCCATCGCCAGCACCGTCAGCCCGGAGAGGAAGGATACGGTGGACACGGGCATGATGCCCGTCGCATCCAGCAGGGGCTTGATGACGACCCCGCCGCCGATGCCGCAGACGCCGCCGATGGTCGAGGCGACAAAGCAAACCACAAAGATGAAGACGATGGCCATGCGCTTTCTCCAAAGCCTTCCCCCTACAGGAAAGGCCGGTCACAGGGGGGTGGGAAAAACGGGAGCCGGCCCGATCAGCTCGGTCGGCCCCCGCGTCATGGACGACTCAGCAGCCGCAGGGATGCGCGGGCGTGTTGTCGCGATAGTGGCTGTTTTCCGCCGGGTTCTTCATGCAAAGATGCACTGCGGCGGTCGTGAAGGTCTTGGGCAGGGCGAGGATGTTCGGGTTTTCGCCGACGAACTTGCGCTTGGCGTCCTCGAGCGCCTCCTCGAAGGTCGCGCGGGTCTTGAGCCCCATGCCCCGGGCGATGCCCGGCTCGCGCGCACCGACGATGTAGATCGCGCTGGTGTGCATCTCCGCCAGATGGCCGCAGCTCATCATGCTAAATCCGTGGAAGGGATGGAACGCGCCCGCGAAGCGGTACTTTCGGATGTACTCCTCGTTGGTCGCGAAGTACTCGCCGAAGCGGTTGAGGTCGGGCAGGGTCTGCATGGAGTCGTGCTGGAACATGTCGTAGAGCTCGGGGATGTACGGCCAGCGCTCCTTGTGGAACCAGCCGTCGCAGATGCTCGAGACGATGAACACGCAGCGGTCGGAGAGGACGCGCTTGTGCCGGATGACCTGCGCGGAGAGCGCCTGCATCATCTGGATTGGGTTGGTGCCCATGCCCGCGCCGTAGTGGAAGTTGGTCGGCATGCCGAAGACGACCACGTCGTACTTCTTCTCCGCCCAGTGCACGTAGGTGCGCCGGTCGGCGGTCTTCCAGGAGACGGGCTGCATCTCCTTGGCATAGCCGCTGTTGATCTCGATCTGGCGCGAGGCCGTGTCCAGAACCGCGTCACAGCAGAAGAACTTCTTGCCCATCTTCTCTTCCATGAGCATGCCGTGCTGGTCGAACTTGTCGCGCATGAGGCTGTTGGTCGACACGGGCACGAAGTCCGGGCGGTGCATGACCATCGGGACGTGGTGCGCGCTGATGGAGCGCCAATGGGAGATGCCCGTCGCGCAGTGCTTGTAGCCGCCGGAGTAGCCGCCGTAGGGGTTGCCCTGCGTATGGCCGATGAGAACCGCGACGTCCGCGTCGTAGACGTACTTGTTCATGATGATGTGGTCTCCCTGGGCGGTGTAGCCCAGATCGACCAGATGCTCGTAGTCCTCGCTGTCGTGGCTCTCGATCTGGCCGTAGGGATAGAACTCGTTGAAGAGCGCTTCGCCCAAGATCTGGCGCGCCTCGTGCGCGGGCGTGCGCGGATGCAGGCCGTTGGAGAAGAGCAGGAGCACGTTCTCCTTCTGGATGCCCGCGCGGTAGAGCTCAGCCAGGCAGGCGCGGATGGCGACCTTGCGATGGCTGGTCGGCTGATTGCCGCCCTTGACGATGTCGGGGATGATGATGACCGCGGTCTTCTTCCCCTTGGCCAGCTCATAGAGCGGCTCCATGCCGATCGGGTTGCGGATGCTCGTGAGCGTCGCCTGATAGAGGCTGTCCCAGTCCTGCGGGAGGCACTCCGGGTCGGGCACGGTCTGTCCGGGGATGAACACATCGGTGTTCTCGGGCAGATTCGCGCTCATGAAGCCCTGGCCGTATTCAAATTGAAGGTTCATGCTGCGCCCTCCTTATCCTTGGCAATGCTGCAAGTAGATGCGGATGATCTCCAGATACTCGTCGGGATAGAAGCCGATCTCGCCGGCAAAGCGCGTGAGCGCGATCAGGCCGCCGTCGATCTCGGGGATGCCCGCGAGCATGGCGGCGTTGTCCTTCTTCAGGCCGCCGCCGTAGACGACGGGCATGCCGCCGGTCTGCTCCTTGATGAAGCGCGCGATGGGCGCGATGACCTCCGCGCCCGGGGGCGTCTTGCCCGGCCCGATCGCCCAGATCGGCTCATAGGCGATGATGACCCGGCTGGTGTCGATCCCCTCCAGGCCCACGCGCAGCTGCTCGCCCAGCACCTCCTGCCAGCGGTCCCGCTCCTCGGCCTTCTCGCCGATGCAGTAGGTGACGCTCATGCCCTGTGCGACGGCACAGGCCACCTCGCGGCGCAGGATGCGGCTGACGGCGGCGGTGTCGCTCGCGCCCGCCTCTTGCAGCACGCCCAGCAGGTCGGCGCGCTCCTCGCAGTGGCCGATGATCGTCGAGCGCACGCCCAGCGCGCGCATGGCGGCGGCGGGGCGGTTGGTCGTGTAGGCGCCGAAGTTGACCCCCGGGGCGACGTCCGCGCGGTAGACGCCCTGGCAGCCGACCTCCAGATTCCCCTCGCCCGCGGCGGCCGCGGCGGCGCAGACATGCGCCTCGGGGAAGTACATCGGGAAGCGCGCCTGGCCGCGATAGCCCTCCAGCGCCTCGCGGGTGCCCTCGACGATCGTCCTGGCCCATGCGTCGCCCGGGGCGAGGCGATTCACGCCGCCCAGCTCGGCGGGCACGTCGAAGCGCTTGAGGTTCAGGCAAAGATGCTTCACGTCAGATGCCCTCCTTCCGATAGCGCTCGGCCATCTGCTCCAGGGTCGCGACCTCGACCAGGCGGCTCTTGCGGCAGCTGCCGAACTGCACCAGCAGCGGCGCGACGGCCTGGGCGACGCCCTCCTTCATGCAGCGCACGATGCGCTCCACGTCCGCGTCGGGGATGTTGCCGGTGATGACGGTGTCCATGATGCTCTGCAGGACGTTGCGCGGGTCGAAGTTCTCGGGCTTTTGCTGCATCCTCTGCCAGATGTCGCCGATGGACGCGCTTTTTTGAAGCTCGGGATGCTCGAGGAAGAGGCGGAGCATGTTGCGCGTGCAGGCCAGGCGCAGGTCGGTGTCGACGTTGATCTTGTCGATGCCGCAGCGCGCCACGTCGGTGAGCTGGGCCACGTCGATGCCGTAGGCGTTGGCGAGCTTGCCGCCCATCTCGTTGATCTGCTGCACGTATTCCTGCGGGACGGTCGAGGAGCCGTGGCTGACCAGGAAGCCGGACACGCCCTCGTGGCGCATGCATTCCTTGGTCGCGATCGCGATCTCGCGGCGGATCTTCGCGTCCTTGCCCTTGCTCGCGCCGTGCATGGTGCCATAGGAGATGGCCAGCGCGTCGCAGCCCGTCTTCTTGAAGAAGTCGACCGCCTGCAAGGGGTTGGTGTAGGTCGAGCTGGCGGAGAAGACATGATCCTCCACACCCGCCAGCACGCCCAGCTCGCCCTCGACGCTCACGCCGAAGGGATGCGCGTAGCGCACGACCTCGCGGGTCAGCGCGACATTGTCCTCATAGGACAGGGAACTGCCGTCGATCATCACGGAGGTGTAGCCGCCGGCGATGCAGGCCTTGACGCTCTCGAGCGTGCGGCCGTGATCCAGATGCAGGGCGACCGGGATCGGACTGTCCTCGCCGTAGCGGCGGACCAGATCGCCGAGGACCTTCGCGCCGCGCTGCTTGTCCTCCAGGGTGCCGTGCATGAAGTCGGGCGCGCCGCCCATGTAGGCGTTGGACGCCTCGGCGCCCTGCAGAATCGCCGGGCTCTCCATCATCTCGTGGACGCGGATGGCGGACTCGATCTGTGCCGCGCTGTTCATGTTGAACGCGCCCTGGCCGTAGGCGTAGCGGTCGGCGGCTTCCAGAATGCTTCTCATGGGGACTAACATATCGTTTTTTCCTCCGTTTCTGATGATGGGGAGCGGTGAGGGGGCGAGGGGGGGTACATTACGCGAAACTGGTCCTCGATTTCGTTTCACGAAATCGGGACGATAGGTCAACCCCTTTGGGGTTGATCCCGCTGACGCGGGATCCTCGATTTCGTTTCACGAAATCGGGACGATAGGTTTACATTACGCGAAACTGGTCCTCGATTTCGTTTCACGAAATCGGGACGATAGGTCAACCCCTTTGGGGTTGATCCCGCTGACGCGGGATCCTCGATTTCGTTTCACGAAATCGGGACGATAGGTTTACATTACGCGAAACTGGTCCTCGATTTCGTTTCACGAAATCGGGACGATAGAAGCGTTGGCGTTGACGTAGATCGCCGCGTCGGGGTGGCGCTGCAGGAGCGTGACGGGGAAGGCGGAGGTCACCTCGCCATAGGCCGCGCGGCGCACGGCGGCGCGGTGCCAGTCGCGGAAGACGCCCAGGCGCACGCGCTTGGCCGCCAGGATGCTCGAGATGCCCAGGGTCACGCACAGCCGGGGCATCTCCTCGAGCGCGCCGCACAGGTCGCCGATGCCGTTGGCCGTGAGCGTCTCGCGGCTGATGGGCAGCACCCGCGAGGGCAGGGCCGCAAATTCCTCGGCGCTCAGGCGCTCATCAGGCTCGTTGAAGGCGAGATGCCCGTTGATGCCCACGCCGCCCAGCGCCAGATCCGCGCCGCCGAGAGATTCAAGCAGGCGATCGACCGCCTGCGGGTCCTTCGGGTCGGGGAAGACGCGCTGCTCGGGGGGCATGAGCAGCTCGGGGTCGATTTTGCTGTAGACCGTGCGCTCCATGAAGCCGCGGAAGGAGAGCGGCGAATCGGACGGGATGTATTCCCCCTCGTCGGTCAGGTACTCGTCCATGTTCACAAACCAGCAGTCCTTCAGGCTCAGGCGCTCGCGGTTGACCAGGCGCACGAAGATCGGATACTGCCCCACGGGGCCGACCGGGCAGATCATCACGGTCTTCTTGCCCGCGCGGTTGTTCTTCTCGATCTCGCGGAACATCTCCAGCGCCAGCTCGTAGAAGACCTCGCCGGAGTCGCCCATGACGCACAGCGGGATCTTCGCGTCCCGTCCCAGCGCCTCGGGACGGATGCCATAGTACGGATGTTTCATGTCTTTCCCCTTCCCGGGCGGCCTCAAAAGAGCCGCTCCAGTCCCAGTTGATGCACGATCTCGACGATCTCGCGGGTTCGCTTGCAGTTGAACTTGCGCAGCAGCTCCTTGGTCTGCGTCTTGACCGTGACGATCTCGACGCAGCGGGCCTCGGCGATCTCCCGCGCTTTATACCCGTCCAGCAGGTAGCGCACCAGGGCGCGCTCCGTGGGCGTTAAATGCGATACTTTTTCGATGAAGAACAGCAGGCTCTGCTCGGAGCGGCGCAGGCGGCTGTACTCCTTGAGCATGATCTGCTGGATGCGCGCGTCCATCATCGGCGTGCCGCGGTGCACGGCGCGGATGTGCGAGAGGAGCACCTCGTCCTCCCCACCCTTGACCACGTAGTCGCGCGCGCCCGCGCCCATGGAGGTGAGCACCATCTCGTCGGTCTCGTGGGCGGTCAGAAAGATGACCTTTGCCTCCGGGTCCTCCTCCAGGATCTGCTCGGTGGCCTCGATGCCCGCCGTCAGGCGCTCCATCTCGATGTCCATGAGGAAGACGTCGAAGGCCGTGTTCTTGGCCAGCTCGACGGCCTCCCGGCCGGTGGCGGCCTGGCCGACGACCTCCATGTCCTCCTGGGCGTCGATCAGCTCGGCCAGGTCCTCGCGCAGCAGCGCAAAGTCCTCGGCGATCATCACGCGGATGCTCATGGGCCGGCCTCCTTTTTTGCCCCCCGGGGGGCGGCGATCTCCCCACGCAGGCGCGGGAGCTGGACGATGAAGCTCGTCCCCTGCCCCAGCTGCGTCTCGACCCGAACCACCCCCAGGTGGCTCTTGACGATCCGCTGGACGTAGTAGAGCCCCATGCCCCAGTTGTAGTTGGAATTCTTGCTCGAGGAGAAGGGCTCGAAGAGGTGCTTTTGCTGGGCACGGCTCATGCCCCCGCCCCGGTCCTGCACGGTGAGGACCGTCCAGAGGCGCTCCTGCCAGACGCCCAGGCGCAGGGGCGTGTCGCGCCCGGCCGATTGCTGCGCCTCCCAGCCGTTGATCAGCAGATTGCACAGCGCCTCGGTCAGGTGGTTGCGGTCGCAGAGCACGGTGACCCCCGGCGCGCCCCGGACGTCCACGCGCGCCTCGGGGTATTTCTTTCTCAGCCGCCCGACCGCCGCCTCAAAGAGCGCGTCGACCGGCTCGGGCACCAGGGTGATCGAGTTGGTTCGGATGCTGCGGTAGAGCTCCTCCATGCGCTCGATCATGAAGGCGTTGTTCTGCGCGAGCTGCTCGTAGTAGCCCCGCAGCGCCTGCCAATCGGGCGCGTCCCGGTCCATCTCCAGCCCGACGCGCCGCAGGAGCACGCGGTTGGCGAGCAGCTGATTTTTGACGGAGTGGATGAAGACGCTCGCGCCCTTGCTGGTGGCAACGTACTTGCGGCGGATCGCGTTGTTGGCCTGATCCTCCCGGATGTTCTCCCAGGCGTAGCGGATCATGCCGTAGACGCCCACGCCGGTGCACAGGATCAGCAGAGCGAAGACGAAGAGGTAGGTCTTGGGGCCCAGCGCGGGGTTGAGGTACCACAGCCCCAGCTGGGCGCCCATGTAGGCGTTGCGATAGAAGAGATAGACCTGCGCGGGATCCTGCGGGCAGTAGAGCGCGTAGAGCACCGCCATGCTCAGGATCATCGCCACGCGCCCGGCCATCTTGCGCCGGTAGTAGCGCATGGACACCTCCATCAGCTCCCGCAGGAGCAGGAAGGCGGAGAGCAGCAGGTCTCCGATGATCCAGGCGAGCGAGCCGCGCACCAGCACGATGATCGCGCGCGGATTCAGCCCGATCGCCCACTCGAAGACGCGGGGCTCGTAGAGGATCAGCCAGAGCGCCGGAAAGAGGGCGGAGAGGGCGTAGTAGCGGCCCTTTTGGTCGTGGGGCACGCGCCGGGCGTAGTAGATCGCCAGCCAGAGCAGGGCCATCGGGAAGAGAAAGCGCCCGATCGCCGTCAGATACCCCAGCTGCCCCAGGGTGAAGATCAGGTATTGGAGCTTCACGCGCATCGCGCGCCCGCCGAAGAGCAGCAGCTGCAGGTTTGCGCCAAAGCCGCCCTTCTTGGCGATGTAGATGAGCATGATGAGCCAGAATTCGGCTAGGCAAAGCGCCAGGAAGGACAGGAGCAGGGTCTCCCGGTCGCGCCGGGACACCAGCAGGATCGCCGCGCTGCCCAGCAGCAGGGCGATGACCAGAATGCCCATCCTCTCCCCCCTTCATGCGGGAAAAGGCAGCCCGACGGTGTGCCGGGCTGCCGACGGGGGAGGGGGATGATCCCCTCCCCCCGGTGCGCCTTATTTGCTCGCTTCAACCATGACGTCGAAGAGCACGTAATCGGAGACGGGCACTTCGCTCTCCACGGCGCCGGAGGCCAGGAAAGCGTCCTGCTGCACCTTGTAGTAGCCCTCGATCTTGCCATCCTGGGCGCCGGAGACGATCTCCGCGCTGGAGGGCCAGGCGGCGTCGCCGGTCTGGGCCAGGGCGGCCTCGACGTCGGTGCCGCACTGCTCGGCGACCCAAGCGGCGACCTGCTCGAAGTTCTCAGGCTGGGAGGCGAAGTCCATGGCCTTGTAGAGCGCGCGGGTGAAGCGCAGGACGGTGTCCGCGTTCTTCTCGTAGTAGCCGCTCAGCACGATCCAGGAAGCCGGGGAGACGCTGCGGTCGGAGAAGGTGACGTTGGAGCACATGGTGTAGATGTCTTCCGGCGCGGAGTCGATGATCGTCTTGGTGGACGGGGACCAGGCCGCGCACGCGTCGATGGAGCCGGAGATCATGGAGGAGACCAGCGAGGAGACCTCCATCTCGTAGGCCTCGATGTCGTCCATCGTCAGGCCGCCCTCTTCCAGGGCGTACTTGAGGATCATCTCAGAGGAGGTGCCGGAGGAGTAGCCGACCTTCTTGCCCTTGAGGTCCGCGTAGGATTCGATGCCGCTGGAGCGGCGGGCGAGCACCGCGTCGCCGTTGCCCAGGGAGCTGAGCATGAAGACCTTCGCGCGGCCCTGGACGCAGAGCTTGTGCGCACCCGGCCCGATGTAGCCCATGTCGATGGAGCCGGATTCCATCGCGGCGATGATGGTGGGGCCGTCGGCAAACTCGGTGAGCTTGACATTCAGGCCTTCCTCGGCGAAGTAGCCCTGGTTGATGCCGGTGAGCACGGACCAGAGGCTGGCGTAGTTGGGCATGTAGGCGATGTTCAGGTCCTCGGCGAACGCGGCGCCGACGGACAGCAGCATGGCGATGGCCAGCGCTAGGGTAAGCAGCTTTTTCATGGGATATCCTCCTTTTTCTATTCGATCAAGCGGTCATCCGCTTAAATCCGATCACTTCCGCACCTCGAGGTACTCCTGATAGACCTGGCTCCAGATGTGGTTCTTGAGCGCGATGAACTCGGGGGTCATCTTGGTTTCCTGGTTGCGCGGGTAGGGGATGTCGATGTCAACGATCTCCTTGATGCGGCCGGGGCGGGCGCTCATGATGACGACCCGCTGGGCCAGAAGGATGGCCTCGTCCACGTCGTGGGTGATGAAGAAGCAGGTTTTGTTGTGCTTCTCCCAGGTCTCCAGCAGCTCGGTCTGCAGCTGGGTGCGGGTCTGCGCGTCCAGCGCGCCGAAGGGCTCATCCATCAGCAGCACCTCGGGCTCGGCCGCATAGGCGCGGGCGATGGCCACGCGCTGCTTCATGCCGCCGGAGAGCTCCTTGGGATAGCTGTCGGCGAATTTCGCCAGATCGACCATCTCCAGGTACTCCATGGCTTTCTCGGCGGCCGCCTTGCCGCGGATGCCGCGCATCTCCAGGGCGAACATGACGTTCTTGCGAACCGTCAGCCAGGGGAAGAGCGCGTATTGCTGGAAGACGACGCCGCGCTCGGTGCCCGTGCCGGTCACTTCCTTGCCATCGCAGTAGACCTTGCCCTCTGTCGGGGTGAGCAGGCCGGCGATGATGTTGAGCAGCGTGGACTTGCCGCAGCCGGAGGGGCCGACCACGCAGATGAACTCGTTCTCGTGGATGTCCAGGTTGACGCCGTTGAGCGCGATCATCTCGCCGTTGCGCAGCGTGTACTTCTTGACCACGTTGTCGATCTTCACGCGAACGGGGCGGGAATCCTGGCCCCGGGACATCAGATCTCTCGCTTCTCCTGCCATGATGTCAGCTTCCTTTCCAGATATTTGATGAGTTTCTCGACGAGGATACCGAGGATGCCGATGAGGATGACGTACAGGAGCATCGGCGCGGACTCAAAGCTGTTGTTGAGGCTGCGGATGCGCATGCCCAGGCCGGCGATGGCACCCGTGGATTCGGCGGCGATGAGGGTGGTCAGGGCGACCGACGCGCCCAGGCGCACCGCGGTGAGGATGAAGGGGGTCGTCGCCGGGAAGATGACGCGCACGAAGATGTCGCGGTCCTTCGCGCCCAGCACGCGGGCGGCCTTGATGAGCGTCTCGTCGACGTTGATGACGCCCTGGAAGACCGTGATGCACATCGTCAGGAAGCAGGCGATCCAGATGACGATGACCTGGGGCCGGAAGCCGACGCCCGCGGCGATGACGATCAGCGGCACGTAGGCCAGCGGGGGGATGTTGCGCACGAACTGGATCCACGGCTCGATGACAAAGCGAACCGGCTTATACCAGGCCATGAGGAAGGCGACCGGAACGGCCGTCACAAAGCCCAGCGCGTAGCCCACCGTGACCGAGCGCAGCGAGGAGAAGATGTCCACGAAGAGCTTGCCCCGGTCGATCATCGTCTTGATGCTGGAAAACACCTTGATTGCGTTGGGGAAGGCGCGGGAGGTGGCCGGCAGGATGGACAGGATCGTCCACACCACCAGGGCAACGCTCAGCGAGATCAGCTTCCACACCCAATTGGGGATGCGGTCCACCCAGCTCTCGCCCTTCCCCGGCTGCCTGGCAGCCGTCTTTGCTTTGCTCATGGGTACAACTCCTTCTCTTTGTCCTCCGGCGCTTCCCGCCGGATGCTTGGAATGGACAGGCGTTTCTTATGATCCATTATAGCCCAGATTCGGATGAAAAATAGTATGAAGTTTTTTCATCCTTTTGGGAGAGTTGCCTTTTTAAAATCTTGGTTTACAATAGAGGAAGCGAACAAAACGACGACCACCGCATAGGAGGAAAAGCATGAGTAAAGCAATCATCGGCGGCGTGATCCTCACCCCCCAGGGCGAGGTCCACGGCAAGGCGCTGCTCTATGACGAGGTGATCCGGGGAATCGTGAGCCTCGAGGAGGCACAAAAGGCCGACGAGGTGATCGATGCGAAGGGGCTCTACGTCTCCCCCGGCCTGATCGACGTGCACATCCACGGCTACGGCGGCTTCGACACCTCCGACGGCGATGCCGAGGGCGTTCGGAAGATGGCGAACCTGCTCCTGCAAAACGGCGTGACCTCCTTCCTGCCCACGACGCTGACCATCGCCTGGGAGCGCCTCAGCGCGATCTGCGAGATGATCCGCAGCCTGATGCAGGAGAGCGCCTCGCCCGACTTTCCGGGCGCGCAGATCATGGGCATGCACATGGAAGGCCCGTTTGTCGCCCCGGCCTACAAGGGCGCGCAGAACCCCGCCTACATCCTCGAGCCCGACGCAGAGCGCATCCTGCCCTACGCCGACGTGATCCGCGTGCTGACCCTGGCCCCCGAGGTGCCCGGCGCGACCGAGTGCATCCGCACGCTGAGCGAAAAGACGCGCATCGCCGTGTCCATCGGGCACAGCGGCGCGACCTTCGAGCAGGCGATGGCCGCCCGGGGCGCGGGCGCGACGCGGGTGACGCACCTGTTCAACGCGATGAGCCAGCTGGTGCACCGCGCGCCCGGCGTGGTCGGCGCGGCGCTGGTGAGCGACCTGTATACCGAGCTGATCGCCGACACCTTCCACGTCAGCCGCGCGCTCTTCCCGCTGGTCACCCGCGCCAAGGGGCGCAAGCTCGTGCTGGTCACCGACGCGCTGCGCTCGGCGGGCATGCCCGACGGCGTCTACGAGAACGGCGGGCAGAAGTTTGTGCTCAAGGGCATCGAATGCCGCCTGGAAGACGGCACGATCGCCGGCAGCGTCCTGAAGCTCAATCAGGCCGTCAAGAACCTGCACGACTACGGCGAGGTCTCCCTGCCGGAGGCCGTGTGCGCCGCCTCCCTGAGCGCCGCCGAGTCCGCCGGGCTGCAGGAAACCAAGGGCTCGCTCGAGGCGGGCAAGGACGCCGACATCATCCTGATGACCGGGGACTGCCGCGTCATGCAGACCATCGTGCGCGGCGTGAGCAAATACCGGGCCGAGCAGAGCGCCTGAGCGGCGTTCCGAACACGATCCCACCGGAGGGGGCGCAGGCGCGTCCCCTCCCTTTTTGCAGGAAACACGGCGGGCGATGGATGCGGCCTGCCCGCGGCGCGCCTTGTGGCAGGGGCGCGCACGTCGCCCGATCCCAGCGCGATGCATCCCAAGGCTTGCGCATCGCCCCCGGGCGGGGTACACTAGGGAAAACGAACCGACCGGGAGGACGCATGGACGAGGTCAGCTTGCAGGAGATGCTCGAGGCGCGGGAGGCGCGCGCCAAGGCCCAGCGACGGCTGCTGGAGGAATACCCCGGCACGCTCCTTTGCTTTACGATGAACATCGCGGGGCCGATCAAGACCGGCCCCCTCATCCTCCGCGCCTTTGCGCAGGGCCTGCGCGCGCTGGACAGGGCGCTGTGCGGGGCGGTGCGCCATCGCGCAATCGTCCGGGAGAAGACCGGGTGCGAGGCATTTTACGCGCTGTCGATGGATGCGCGCACGGCCAAGGCGATCGCCGTGCAGATCGAGGACGCCTCCCCGATGGCGCGCCTGTTCGACCTGGACGTGCTGGGGGCGGACGGGGTGAAGCTCGAGCGCCAGGCGCTGGGCCTGCCCGCGCGGCGCTGCCTTCTGTGCGACGCGCCCGCGGCCCGCTGCGCGCGTTCCCGGCAGCACAGCGTCGAGGCGCTCCAGCGCGAGACCTTCGCCCGCCTGCGCGCGGGGCTGGACGAGGCTGACGCGGCGCGCATCGCGGACTGCGCCTGCCGCGCGCTGCTCTACGAGGTCGCCACGACCCCCAAGCCGGGGCTGGTCGACCGCGCGGGCAGCGGAAGCCACCGCGACATGGACTTTTACACCTTTCTGGACAGCGCCCTCGCCCTTCGCCCCTACTTCGCGCGCTGTGTGCGCATCGCGCGCGCGGGCGGGACGCCCGAGGAGATCTTTTGCCGCCTGCGTCCGGCGGGCCTTCGCGCCGAGGGGGAGATGCGCGCGGCGACCCACGGCGTCAACACGCACAAGGGCGCGATCTTCACCCTCGGCCTGCTCTGCGCCGCCGCCGCCCGGCTGGAGACGGACGCGCCCGCGCCCCAGGCGATCCTGGACGAGGCCGCGCGCATGACCCAGGGCCTGGTGGCGCGCGATCTCGCCGGCCTCGCCCCCGAGGCGGCCCGAAGCGCCGGCGCGCGGCTCTATCTCTCCGAGGGCGTGACCGGCGTGCGCGGCCAGGCGGAGGCGGGCTTCCCCGCGATTTCGCGCGTCGGCCTGCCCCGGCTTACCCAGGGGCTTGCGCGGGGGCTGTCAATCGACGAGGCGGGCGCGGCGGCGCTGCTGTGGATGCTCGCCCAGGTCGAGGACACCAACATGATGACCCGAAGCAGCCCCGCGCGCGCCCGTGCGGTCGCCGCCGAGCTGCGCGCGCGCCTGGAGAAGGAGCCCTTCCCCGGCAGGGAGACGCTGCAGGCGCTGGATTCGGCCTTTGTCGCGGAGAACCTCTCCCCCGGCGGGAGCGCCGACCTGCTGGCCGGGTGCTACTTTCTGCACTTTCTTTCATCAGGAACAATTCAAAAAAACACCCCCGATAAACGGGGGCTCTGATTCCTGTTAGCCCAGGGTCTTGGCTGCGTGGATCGCCGCAATCGCGCCATCTGCAACCGCCGTGGCAACCTGGCGCACCTGTTTGACACGGATGTCTCCCACGGCATAGACGCCCTCAATGGCCGTCTCCATCTGCTCGTTCACTGGGATATAGCCGCCAACCAGCGAGAGTTCTGGATAGATGTCTGTGTTGGGGGCAGAGCCGATATAGCTGAAGATACCCGCGCCCGGCGCTTGGATGCGCTCCTCTCCATTTGTCGTATGCACGATGAGGGTGCGTATTTCGTTCTCCCCTTCCAAAGCCGCAAGCGTGCGTCCCAAAAGAACCTCGATCTTCTCATTGGCCTCGATGCGTGAGGCAAAATCCTTGCAGGCATCCAGTCTGGGCTCCATCACCAACATCGTCACCTTGGAGGCAAATCGACTCAGGAAGAGCGCTTCCTTGGCCGCTCCGTCTGCGCCGCCGAGCACAAAAACATGTTTCCCCGCATATTTCTCCCCATCGCGCTGAGCGTTGAGCGCAAAGGACTTTCCCAAAAACCTCTCTGCGCCGACCACGGGCGGAATCTTCGCGGTGCTTCCGCCTGCAATGATGACCTTCTTGCCCTCGTAGGTGCCCTTGTCCGTGTGGACGTTCTTCACAACGCCCAAAAGGCTGACCGAGGTGACAGTCTCGTGCCGCAGGCTGACCCGCGTTCTCTCAAGCTGCGTAGCCAGCGCCGCAGCGAAGCTGTTTCCTGTCTCTTCAGGGCTTACGGCGCCATAGTGTGTCACAGTAGAGACATTGCCGATCAGGCCGCCCACTTTATTCTTTTCGATGATCAGTGTATCCAGTCTGCGGCTGTCCGCATATACTGCGGCACTCACTCCCGCCGGACCCGCGCCGATGATGATCAGATCGAACATCAGATGCTCCTTTCGCGCTGCTTTCTGCATTCTGCGCATGGTTTCTTTGGTTTCAATGGGATTATAATGCAAAAGGTTGCCCATGTAAAATGATGAATCATTGTGTTATAATAAGTTAGAATTATGGTTTTGAGGTGATGTTTTGCTCGATTACCGCGTCGACACCTTCCTTAAGGTCTGCGAGACAATGAACTACACGCGCGCTGCGGATGCGCTTGGGCTGAGCCAGCCTGCCGTATCCCAGCACATCGCGTTTCTGGAGTCCTACTACGGTGCCCCGCTGTTTACCTACAGCAAAAAAAAGCTCGCCCTCACCCCGGCAGGGCATCTCCTGCGGGAGCGCCTGGGTGTGCTGGCGGGCGACATGCGCACACTGGTAGAGGAAGTGGGTGAGGCGAGCGCAGCCAAATCGAGCCTAAACCTGGGGCTGACGATGACCGTCGGCGAGTATGTTGCCTTGGATTCTATCGCCGCATGGCGGCGGCACTATCCCATGAGCGAAATTCATCTGTTTTACGGGAACACCGAGCGCCTGCTTGCCCTGATCGCCGAGGGCAAGATCTCTCTGGCACTCGTGGAGGGCTATTATCCAAAAAACGCATACGATGCCCTGCCCTATGCGACCGACCGCTTCATCGCCGTGTGCGCAGCGGATCACCGCTTTGCCTCGGGAAGCCCTCACACTCTTCGTGATCTTATGGCGGAGGGACTCGTGCTGCGTGAGCACGGATCGGGCACGCGGGATATTCTGGAGCGCCAGCTCCTTTCTCGTGGCATGAAGATCGAAGACTTCGGACCGACGATCGAGGTGGAAAACATGCATGCGCTCATCGATCTGCTCGAGCGCGACTGTGGTATCTCCTTCCTCTACAGCGTAGCTGCACAGGAGGGGCTGCGCTCGGGGCGGCTTCGGGAGATTCCATTGGAGGATTTTTCTCTTGTTCGCCATTTCGACTTCATCTGGAGCCGAAAGAGCCTCTACGCCGCGCAGATGTGCCAGACAGCAGCGCACCTGATCGCCTTCAGAGAAAACAAGGCGTAATATTCAAAAAGGAGCCTACTTACGACTCCTTTTTGATTTGTGTCGCCAGATGCCAGATTTCTTCGGGCAGCAGCGCCTCCATCGCTTCTCTGTCTCCCTGATCAAGAGCTTGGCGCACAAGCGAGGAAGACATGGAGCGGTATTCCCCGGGTGCGGGGAGCACCTCTATCCAGCTGGCAAGCGGCAATAAAAAGGGATCGGCGGCGATCATCTCCCGCACATCGTCTTCCCCGCGCTCCAAGACAACAATGCCGAATTGCTCGGCGATCTGCGGGACATGCCGCCAGAGGGTGGCGAGCTCGGGCATTTTGTCGGAGCCCATGAGCAGCGCTGCGTGCAGGCCCTGCGCCCGAAGATGGCACAGGCTCTCATAGGTTCGGGGCTGGGTCGGCGCATCCAGCTCATAGGCGGAGACGCGCATCCATCTGCGGTCCCTTGCAATCGCCCGGAGCATCGAAAGGCGCGCCGATCCGGAGAAGGCGAAGTCCTTTTTCTGCGCGTCCGTGATATAACGGGACTGGCTGGGCATGAAGACCACGCTCTGCCGGCCAGTTGCTTGCAGCGCGAGGTGCGCCAGCTCGATGTGCGCACGAGTGGGCGGGTTGAAGGCGCCGCCAAAGAGCAGATGCGGTGCGTGCTTCTCAGACATTGGTCGTGCGGATCGCCAGGATGTTCGCGTGCTCGGAGAGGGTGTTGATGACATCGGCCTCTCGCAGCGCGCCCGGCATGTGCAGGGTGTAGATGTTGGTATAGATGTTGCGGTCGTCCTTGTTGACGACGGAGAAGTTGAGGTCGAGCACGCGGATGCCATGCGCCTCGAAGTAGGCGTTGATGTATTCGATGGTCTCCACGCGCTTGATGAAGCGCACCTCGACCTTCTTGGTCACGTGGACGTGGATGATCTTCTGCATCATCAGCAGGGTCATGAGCACGCAGGCCGCGCCGCCCAGCGCCACGCGCAGGTAGCCATAGCCCGTCGCCAGGCCCAGGCAGGCGACGTTCCACAGGGAGGCCGCCGTCGTCAGGCCCATGATCTTGCGGTCGGTGAAGAGGATCGTGCCCGCGCCCAGGAAGCCGATGCCGCTGATGACCTGCGCGGAGAGGCGACCAAAGTTATAAGTCGCGCCACCAGGCGCGCCCAGAAGGGCCGCGGCAAATTCTCCCTCGAGCAGAGCGACCATACACGCGCCGAGGCACACGAGCACGTGCGTGCGCATGCCGGCCGGACGATTTTTGACCTCGCGCTCGATGCCGATCGTAGTGCCCAGGGCGGTGGCGATGAGCAGGCGAAGGACGATGGTGGACGTGGGCATGGGTTCCTCCTTGTGTTTTGAAGATGCAAAAACAGAAAAGCCCCGAAGGGCACATTTTTGTGGTCATAGTATACATCATGCAAGTCATTTTGCAACCCATATTTCACATCAAGATACAAAAAATAGAACAAATGGATACCGTCTGACGAAACGGCATCCCTTTGAGCAGCTCAAAGATCTCTTTTCATCCTCACGTGCCATCCGATCCGCTCTCCTTGAAACGGCCTCCTGACAGCATCTCAACTCTTAGGTGGGGAAAAAGAATGCCAGCTCTTTTTAAAGCGCTGCGGTGCATTCGTCCTCGAGCGCCGCACGCTCCTCCGTAGGCACGTAGGTTTTGATCCCAAAGATAAAAATCAGCAGATGCATCACCCATATCGCTGCCAGTATACCGCAGGGGACGTAGAGTCCCTTGAAAAACATCGCCACAAAACCCGACCCCATCACCAACGTGACCATCATCAGAATCCGGATTTTTGCGGCAACGGTCATTCCCTTCCCCTTTACGAAGGAATCAAGGTTTTTCTGATACAGGGCGGTACCTGTAATCCATCGATGCAGTCTATTTGAACTCTTGGCAAAGCAAAAAGTCGAGAGCATTAAAAAGGGGAAATAGGGCATCATCGGTAGCACAATGCCTACGCCAACCAAGACAAGGCTCAGCAGCCCGATCATCAGCCAAATTGCTCTTCTCATCTTTTCTTTCCTCCCCCTCTTTGCAGTTTCCCCTCTATGGCGTGACGAATCACCATCCAGGGACAATAGAACAACAACCTCGGTCCTGAAAACCGCATGACCTGACGGATTTTTTCCCGCATCTCCGGACGATAACAATGCACCTTACATGCACTGCAAAAAGTCTTCGTCTGCATAAAGGGACATTGATCACTCTTGCGGTGCGCGTATGTTTCGAGCGATTGACATTGAGCGCAAAGGCCCGATCGATGCTGATGTTTCTTCTTGCAGTAAAGGTGAATCATCCGGGAAACCAATTTCTTTTCGCGCTCGCGTTTGGTCTCAATCCGATCCATCTTTCTTCCCTTCCTGACTCCAAGGGATCATCTTTCCGCCCTCAACGCGATAAATCCGATCGGCGATGGCCATGGTCGACTCTCTATGGGAAACGAGCAGGATGCTTCGTTTGTGCTTCTGCGCTTTAAGCGCCCGCAGGATGATGCCCTCATTGATGGCATCGACATTGCTCGTAGGCTCATCCAGCAAAATCAGCTCACTGCCGCGCAAAAATGCCCTCGCAAGACCAATACGTTGCTTTTCACCCGCAGAAAGTCGATCCCCCAATGTCCCCACCCTGGTTTGATATCCCTCCGGCAGCGTGAGAATGAAGTCATGGACCGATGCCATCTGGCAGGCTTCTTTAATCTCTTCCGTTGTTGCGTCCGGCTTAGCAAGGCGCAGGTTTTGCTCAATGGTATCGTCAAAAAGATAGGTCGTCTGACTGACCATCGTGACATGATCCAACAGGCTCTGCGTGTTCACTCGGTCAATGTCCGTTCCATTATAGAGAATCTTTCCCGCATCCTTTTCCCAAAACCGCATGAGCAGTTTTAAGAAAGTGGATTTCCCACAACCCGAGTCGCCTACGATCCCAACAATCTCGCCCTTTTTCAATCTCATGTTCAGATCGCAAAGCACCGGCATCTTCTCGTCATAGGCGAAGGAGAGATGCTGAACATCCAGATCTTCAAAATCGAAATCCGCGCCATCTTCAATCGGTTCCACTGCAGGTTTTTCGCTCAATAGATTGAGTACGCGATCTCCTGAAGCGAAAGTCTGCGTCAAGTCGCCTGGCAGCGCAGAGATGGCAAGCACCGGGCCGAAGGATCCGAGCACCGCCACGACACCCAGGATCATTCTCCCGGACGAAATCCTTCCGTGGATCACCAGCAAGAGACCCAGAATCAGCGTCGCTAACAGAATCAAAGATACACAAAACTCCGTCTGCGCCATGGCCCGGGTCACTCCGCGCTTCGTCCTTCGGGTTTGTTCCAGCAAGGCATCAGATCGCTCGTTCACCCTCGTTTTGCGCGCCTCTCCAGCGTTGTGGAGGACGATGTCCTTGATGCCTTTAATGCTGTCCAGGAAGAAGGCGTTAAAGGAGGAAAAGGCGCTGCGGTAAGCGACACCGCTCTCCTTTAGGCTTCCAGAATACCTCACTGGCAGCACGATGCCGACGAGAATAAATCCCAGCATCGCCGCCAAGGCCAAATAGGGGCTGGAAATCCAACTCACGAAACCCACGACAAAGGCCGATACGATGAGTGCAATGCAAATTGGGGAGATCGTGTGTGCATAAAAGACTTCCAATGTTTCGATGTCTGCTGTGATCATGGCGATGATCGCCCCTTTTTGCTTGCTTTCCAGCTTTGCCGGGCATAGCTTGCGAAGGGCCTCAAAAATACGATCGCGGATCACCGCCAGCAGTCGGAAGGCAATATAATGATTGCTGTATTGTTCTACATAACGCAACAAGCCGCGCACCACCCCAAAGAGTATCGCCAGTGTGACGATCAGCCCATAGGAAAGCGGGATGGGCTCCCCCATCGCTTTGACCACACCGAGCGCGCCCATGAACGGAACGCCCATCGCGCAGAGAAATCCAACCGTTCCATTGAGGACTGCCAGAACCATGATGTAGGACAGGCTGCCCAGAAGCAAGATCAGATTACCCATAATCCTCGCACCACTTCTGCGAAGATGCCGTTCTTTGCTCATGCGCTTTCCTCCACATATCCCTCTTCCAGTTGTTTCTGCGTCCTGAATAGCCGGGCATATCCGCCGTTTTGATTCATCAGCTCCGTATGTGTCCCACGCTCAACGATCTGTCCGCCCTCCATATAGCAGATTTGATCGGCCTCCACCACATTGGCCAGCCGGTGCGAGATGAGGATGACAGTCTTTTCCTTGGCCAGTTCTCGAATGTTCGCCATGATGAGCGCTTCGCTTTCGATGTCGATGTTGCTTGTCGCCTCATCAAAGACATAGATCTGCTTATCGGCCACCAGATTGATCGCCAAAGCCAGACGCTGTTTTTGTCCACCCGAGAGATTGTTGGCGTCCTCGGTGATCCCTTTGTCCAGTCCCCCATTTTCACGGATGAAATCGGCTAGATTGACTTTTTCAAGGGCAGCAAACATCTCCGCCTCAGTCACATCCTTCTTGGCCAGGCGGAAGTTTTCACGAATGCTCTCGTTGAAAATGTAGGTGTTATAACTCACGATCGCTAGATGCGCATAGTATCCTTCGCGGGAGAGATCCTCCATCCTTTGTCCCCCGACGCACACCTCTCCTCGCTGAGCTCGACGGGCACCGAGCAGCAGATTGACGACTGTGGATTTTCCACATCCGGATTCGCCGACGATCGCGGTAAGTCTCCCGGGTACAAACTCCATGCTGACCGCCTCAATCACGTCTCGGGTTCCATCGTAGGAAAAGGTTACGTCGGACAACACAATCTGAGGTTCTTCTACCTGCTGATCGCCCCACCGTGGCTCCGGCTTATCCAACAGTGAAAGGATCTTGTGTCCCGCACTCACCCCATTCATCGCTACATGGAATGCGGCTCCAAAGGCTCGAAGCGGCAAAAAAAACTCGACAGCCAACAAAACCAAGAATAGCGCAGCAAAGGGAGACAGCGATCCCTTCTGCACATCGCGCAGCGCAAGGGCGATGCCCACTCCTGCTCCGCCATAGGCAAAAAGATCCATAATGGTGGTGCTGGCAAGCTGCATCACCAGAACTTTCATAGTAATCTTACGAAACGCTTCACTCGCCTCATTCATTTTGCGGTGCTGTGCCTCGTCCGCGCTGAAGATCTTCAGTTCCTTTAGCCCCTGCACACTATCTAGAAAGCCATCTCCCATAGAGGTGTATTTTTTCCAGTACTTGGCGAAGATCTTCCTCGCATATCTAGAAAAAGCCGCAATGGAGATCGGAATCAGCGGAACGCAGCACAAAAGAACCAGCGCTACGCGCCAATCGATCCAAACGGTGACCGCAAAGAGAAGGAAGGGTGCAGCCATCGCATAAAAAAACTGAGGAATGTAGCTGGAATAATACAAGTCAAGCTGTTCTATGCCCTCCACCGCCACCTGCGTCAACCCCGCCATGCTCATCTCATCTGTCGAGCGAATGCCGAGCGTGACAATCTTATTGTACACGCGCTGACGGAGATCCTTCTTTACCTCTCGGCTGATCCGTTCCTTGTATTCACCCGTCGCCCGCGTTGCCACGTATCGCAGGATCATGGCCACAGTCGCCGAAGTGATTGGTAAGAAAAAGGCTCGGCCTCCGATGCGTCCCATTTGATATTGCACCGCCAGATTGAAAGTGATGCAGACAGACGCCGTAAAGGCGATATTGGCCAGCAGGCCCAGCGTCATCCACACGACAGTACAATAGACGGTTTTCTTGCGATCCCCCAAGAGGGCGAATAGATTTCGATCGATCATTCGATCCGCTCTCCCCTTTCTTGCGCTTTGTAATGTTTCAATCAGACGGATTCTCTCGCCGCTCTTTCTCCGGACAAGAACGCTGATCGATCAATCTCCAATCTTTTCGATCTGTTCCCGCCCATGTCTGTTAGTCTTTCCTAACTATTGGGCTGAAGAAAAGCGGAAGCTCTTTCTTTCCGCTGACAGACATAGATTATACGGAAACCGTCCTCCAAAGTCAATTCAAATATTCCATCAGCTCTTTGCCAAATCTCCCGCTCTATTTCATTCATTTTGAAACCGCGCAAAAGCCCCCGCCGATGCGGCGGGGGCTTGCTCTTCGGGAAAGTCGGGGCCTGCGATCAGCCCTTGACGCCGCCCGCAGTCAAGCCGGCAGCCAGGTGCTTTTCGATCAGGGTGAAGAGGATCACGACCGGGATCGTCGCCAGCAGGGCGGCGGCGAAGAGGTACTGCCACTCGATCATGTTGTAGGAGGAGAACTGGGTGATGCCCACGGTGATCGGTCGCAGGGTCTGCGTGGAGATGAGGACGGTGGAGATCGTGTACTCGTTCCACGCGTTGATGAAGATGAAGATCAGCGTGGTCACGATGCCCGGGGCGGCCATGGGCAGCAGGATACGGATCAGGGACTGCACCGTGTTGCAGCCGTCGATCCAGGCGGCCTGCTCCATCTCCGAGGAGATGGACACGAAGGTGCCGCGCAGCAGCCAGATCGCAAAGGCCTGGTTGAAGGCCGCATTGATGAGCATCAGGCCCAGGAGGGAGTCGTTGAGGTGCAGGGTGTTCATTAGGCGGGAGATGCCAACCAGCAGAACCACCGGCGCGAACATCTGGCTCATGATGACAAAACCCAGGAAGGCCTTTTGCCCGCGGAATTTCATGCGCGCCATCGCGTAAGCCGCTGGAATGCCGCAGAGCATCGCGATGCCCGTCGCACCGCCCGCGATGAGCAGGGAGTTGCCCAAGAAGCGCAGCACACCGCGGTTAAGCGTCTCGCCCAGGTTGCTGAAGTACCAGCGGGTGGGCAGAATGTTCTGGAAGTACATGTCGGTCGTCTCCGCATTGGAGCGGAAGGCGGTGATGAACATGACGAAGAACGGATAGAGGATGAACAGCGAGAAGCTGATGACCACCGCGTAGAGCAGCACGCGCAAAAGCGGCCTGCCCAGCTCGCCCTTGCGCAGGAAGAGCGCGGCGAGCATCTGGCACAGCGTCGGCAATAGCAGCAGCCAGAAGAGCCCGGAAAGAGAGAAGGAGAAGCTGCCCAACAGACTCGCGCGCTCCGCCTCGCCGACCCCGTCGAAGAGGAAGCCGCCCAGCCGCGCGGAGAAGGCCTCGGCATTGCCGGCAAAGCGGCCCGCGCCCAGCAGACTCACGCTGCGGGCGAAGTCGAGGTTGATGCGCATGGCGGCCAGGGGCACCAGGAGCACCGCGGCGATGGACAGGCCGACCGCGACCGAGCGCAGCTGGATCCGGCGCGTCCCGACCGCCGACAGGCTGGCCGCGGCGAGCGCGGCGCAAAGCAGCATGCACAGCAGCAGCCCCGCCAGCGCGAAGGAGGAGGGAAGCCCCGCCCCCAGCAGGGAGAGCAGGCTGCGCTGTGCCTGCGCCCGGACGGTGAAGACGACCAGGCTGGTCGTGACGCCCTTGTTGTTCACGCGCTCGACGACTTCCTCAGAAAGGGCCGGCTCGATGCCCTGCGCGGCGTAATCGGCCTGCATGGCCTCGGCCTCGGCGCGGGCGGCGACGTATTTTTCATCGCCGACAAAGGTGTTGGGGGAACGCTTGGTGTAGAGCGTGGAGGACGTGCGCAGGAGCGGACAGACGAGGATCAAAAGCGCCAGCACGAAGGCGACCGCGCACAGGAGAACCGAGAGCCGCTCGCGCCGCGGGGCGCATGTCGATGCTTTCATCACAGTTCCTCCTCGTTACGCATGGTCAGGGTCATGTAGGCGCCCGAAACGACGCACAGGATGAGGAAGCCGATGACCGAGAGCGCCGTGGCCGGGCCCTTCTTCTGATCGTAGAAGGCCAGCATGTACAGCCAGGTCACCATGGTGTCGGTCTGGTTGGCGGGCGCGCCCTTGGTGATGGTGTAGATGATCGGGAAGGAGTTGAAGACGTAGATGATGTTGAGCACCGTGCTGACCGTGAGCGAGGGCTTGACCAGCGGGATGGTCACGTGGAAGAGCTTCTTCCAGAAGGACGCGCCGTCGACGGTCGCCGCCTCGTAGTAGGAGGGGCTGATCGACTGCAGGCCGGAGAGGACGGTGAAGGTGACGAAGGGGATGGTGACGATGATGCCCACCGCGCACTCCCAGGCGAACTCGATCTGGAAGGAGGCGCGCCAGTTGACCGCCTGGGTCAGCACGCCGGAATTGAGCAGGATGTTGTTGAGGTTGCCGTACTCCATCTTGATGATGTAGTTCCAGACGGAGGCCTGGATGACCAGGGACGCCGCCCAGGGGAAGACCAGGATGGAGCGCGCGATCTTGCGCCCGCGGAAGGGCTGATTGAGCACCATCGCGCAGACAAAGCCGATGAGCGTGGACAGACCCACGACCGAGACGACCCAGATCAGCGTATTGAGCATCACCCGCGGAAAGACCGGGGCGGAAATGACCGCTTTAAAGTTTTCCAGCCCCGCAAAGCCGCCCGCGACGCCCGCGCGGCTGATGCTGCTGAAGGCGAGACGGAAGACGATGCCGATGGGGAAGACGATGAAGATCAGCATCAGCAGGACGCTGGGGAGGATCCAGAGATAGGGCTCCCATTTGTGTCGAACGAAGATATTGTTCACGAGGGACCTCCTCTATGTTGAAGGCCCGGCTGGGCCTGTTCGGGCTTTTCCTTCATGCCCCTCGGGGGGCAGATCCGCCCGGGCGGCGGGCAAGAACAGGGGGATGCATACGGGTTGATAAAAGGGGAGGCCGTCGTCCGGCCTCCCCGGGGAGTTTGGGAATTACTTACCGGTGATCTTCGCCTGCAGGTCGTCCAGCAGCGTGCGGACGTCGCCGCCGGTGAGCGCGGTCTGCTCGACCGTGATCACGCCCTGCTTCACGTCGTTCCACTCGGCCTTGGTGGTCGGATAGAACTTCGCGTTGCCCAGAACGTCGAGCCAGGAGGCAAAGGAGGGGTTGGCCTCGACCAGCGCGCCAACCGCGGAGTTGACGGCGGGGAGGAAGTCTTCCATGGAGACCCAGCCCACGTAGTTCTCAGGGGTGTAGAAGAAGGTGAGGAACTTGCCGATGGCCTCGTTGCGGGCGGCCTGGTCGGCGCTGTCGTCGCGGAAGGCCATGATGCGGTCCATGACGCCCACGGAGCTGGAGGTCATGCCCTCATTGGCGGGGATGTTCGCGGTGACGTAGTTGACGTTGGTGTAGCCCTTCTGAGCGATGTAGCTGGGGATGGAGTTGGGGCCGATGACCATGGCCAGCTTGCCCGCGCCGAACATATCCTGCAGGTCGTAGCGGGTCTGGGTGGCCGGGTTCGGGTTGGTGAAGCCCTGCTTGTGCAGGCCGATGGCGTATTCGATGGCCTCGACGTTGGCGTCGCTGTTGAGCGCCCACTCGCCGTTCTCGTCCACGAAGCCGCCGTTGTTGCCCCAGGTGTAGTAGGCAAAGGCCGCCTGGCCCTCGTCGGTGGTCATGTCGATGCCCCAGGGATAGACTTCGCCGCCAAAGGCGTCGAGGATCGCCTGGGAGGCGTCTTCGAGCTCAGCCCAGGTGGTGGGCACTTCGACGCCGGCCTGCGCGAGCAGGTCCATGTTGCAGTAGAGCGCGCGGGCGGAAGCCAGATCCGGGACGGCCCAGCAGGTGCCGTCGATGACGCTCTGCTCGATGAAGGAGGGGAAGAAGTCGTTGAACAGCTCGGGCGGGCAGTAGTCGCTGACCGGCAGGAGCAGGCCCTCGTTGGCGTAATCCGCGAAGGTGTCGATGTTCAGCAGGTCGGGGGCGTTGTTGTTGGTGATGCGGGTAGAGACGACGCTGTAGAGGTCGTTCCAGGAGACGACTTCGAGGTTGAGCTTGATGCCGGGGTTGGCGGCCTCGAACTTATCCTTGAAGTTGGAGCCGTCCATGCCCGTGCCCAGGAACCAGTTGTTGGTGTTGGGGCCGTACTGGGCGATGATGACGTCGAGCGTCAGATCCTCGGCGCCCGCCAGCGCGGCGAAGCCCACCGCCATCAGGCAGACCAGAAGAAGCGCGATCAGTTTTTTCATGGGACATTCCTCCTTTTTCATTTCCGGAAATCCTTACCGGATTTGTTGCCTTAATTATGTCAGATCCTTGCGGTGCTGTCAAGGCAAAAAGTGCAAATTGCCCTACAAACTCATGAAAAAACACGCAATTTCATCCATTTTCGGATTAAAACGTGCCAAAAAGGGGGCTAAACGCGGCACGGAAAACGATTTGTCCGACAATATGGCTCCGGCGGCATCCCGGAGCGGCCGGAAAGCCCCTCAAAGAGGGCGGTCAGGGGATCAAAAAAACCTCCGCCCGAGGCGCTGGCGAAGGACGTGCGCGCGATCTGCAGGACGCACGGAGGACTTCGTCGGGCGCGCAGTCGATGAAAAAAGAAATCCAGCAACCTAGATGGTTACTGGATTTCTTCTGTGGTGCGGTAGATGGGACTTGAACCCATACGACGTGCGTCACACGCCCCTCAAACGTGCCTGTCTGCCAGTTCCAGCACTACCGCAAGGACATAGAGCATTATAGGCGATGTTTTCGCCTCTGTCAAGTCTTCGCGGCAAAAATCTCGGGGGTTCAGGCAAAATTTCACAGGCGGAGCACGGCGAGCTCCTCGTAGGCCGCGGGGTCGATCCCCTCGATGCCCAGGCCGGGCGCTTCCCCACAGACGATCGTGCGCCCTTCAAAGCGCGCGCCGCCCGCGATCGGGTCCTCGGCGCACAGGGAGGGGCCGTCCAGGTCGATCAGGGAGATCACGCGGCGGGCGCAGGCCAGATGCACCGCGGCGTTGACCGCGATCTTCGCCTCCAGCATGCAGCCCAGCATGCATGGCACGCCGTAGCTTTCGGCCGCAGCGGCGATGCGCAGGGCGGGGGTCAGGCCGCCGCACTTCATGAGCTTGATGTTGAGCATGCTCGCCGCGCCGCGCTCGAGCAGGGTGAGCGCGTCCCTGGGCGAGAAGACGCTCTCGTCGGCCAGGATCGGCACGTCGCTGTGCCGGGTGACGTAGCCAAGCCCCTCCAGGTCGCGTGCCGGAACGGGCTGCTCGCACAGCTCCAGCCCCAGCCCCCGCGCCTGCATCTGCGCGAGGATGCGCACCGCCTCGCGGGGCGTCCAGGCCTGGTTCGCGTCGATGCGCAGGCGCACCTGCGACCCGACTGCCTCGCGCACAGCCGCAAGCCGCGCGACGTCCTGCGCGGGGTCGAGCCCGACCTTGACCTTGAGCGTCGTATAGCCCCGCGCCACCGCCTCCCGCGCGTCCATCGCCATCTGCTCGGGGGCGTTCACGCTGATGGTCAGGTCGGTCGTGAGCCGGGGATCGTGCCCGCCGAGCATCCGGAAGACCGGCGCGCCCAGCGCCTTGCCATGCAGATCCCAGAGCGCGATGTCGCAGGCGGCCTTGGCGGAGGCATTGTGCCGGATCGCGGCCTGGACGGCGGCGGCGTTCTCCTCCCGGGCGAGCACCTCGCGCCCCAGGAGCGCCGGGGCGATGTGCTCTGAAATGGCCGAGAGGATGCTGCCCTCGGTCTCGCCGGTGATCGCGGCGGTCGGCGGCGCCTCACCAAAGCCCAGCAGGCCCTCGTCGCTCTCGAGGATCACGACGACGTCGCGCACAGCGGCGACCCTGCGCAGGGCGGTCTGAAACGGGGTGCGCAGGGGCACGGTGATCCGCCCCAGGCGTATGCACGAAATCTTCATGAATCCTCCTTGGCAAGGAGCAGGCGCACGCGGCGCATGCCGGGGATCTCCGCGAGGGCGGCCAAGAGCGCGGCGCGGCGCGCCTCATCGACCGCGTCCAGATCGAGCGCGGAAACGGCGAGCGCCCCGCGGGAGCGATTGAGAAGGTCGGAGATATTCAGCCCGAAGGCGGCGACCTTCGAGGTGATCGCGCCCAGCAGGTTGGGCACGTTCTCGTGGATGCACAGCAGGCGGGGGCGCGTGCAGGGCCCCAGCTCGAGGCTCGGCAGGTTGACGCTGTTGACGATCGCGCCGTGCTCGAGGTAGTCGCGCAGCTGCGTGGCCGCCATGAGCGCGCAGTTCTCCTCGCTCTCGGGCGTGGACGCGCCCAGATGGGGCATGCAGATGACCCCCTCGGTCGCGAGCAGGCGCTCGGAGCCAAAGTCGGTCACGTAGCGGGCGACCGTCCCCGTGCCCAGCGCCTGGATCAGCGCCTCCTCGTCCACCAGCCCGGCGCGCGAGAAATTGAACACGCGCACGCCCTTGCGGCACAGGGAGAAGGCGCGCGCGCCGATCAGCCCGCGGGTCTTGTCGTTCAGCGGGACATGGACGGTCAGAAAATCGCAGGCGGAGAAGAGCGCGTCGAGCGTGTTTTCCCTTTGCACGGCGCGGGAGAGCCGCCAGGCGTGCTCCACGGAGATCATCGGGTCGTAGCCCAGGACGTTCATACCCAGGGCTGCCGCCGCGTTGGCCACGCGCACCCCGATCGCGCCCAGGCCGATCACGCCCAGCGTCTTGCCGCGCAGCTCCGGCCCGGTGAAGGCGGACTTGCCCTTCTCGACCGCGCGCTCGAGCGCCTCGCCGGAGAGCGATAGCCCCCGCTCCCAGGCGATGCCGCCCAGCACGTCTCGGCAGGAGAGCAGCATCGCCAGCAGCACGAGCTCGCAGACCGCGTTGGCGTTTGCGCCCGGCGTGTTGAAGACGCAGACGCCCGCCGCACTCATGCGCTCCAGGGGGATGTTGTTGACCCCCGCGCCCGCGCGCGCCACGGCCAGCAGGCTCTCCGGGATGTCCATCTCCAGCATGTTTTGCGAGCGCACGAGGATGCCGTCGGGGGTGTCCTCCTGCGGGCTCACGCGGTACGCCTCGCCCAGCGGCCCATAGATCGCCGGGGAAATCGAATTGAGCAGTGCGATGCGGTACATGGTTTCTCCTTTCCTGTCGGCAAAAGCTGAAACGTCGCGGGGTTGCGCGGTATGGGAGCAAGGGGGATGCCGGCCTTCCGCTCTTTCTTGGCTCTCCCTCTCGTCATGCCTCGCAGAGGCATGATCCCCGCCGATGGCGGGGATGCCAGACCCCTTTGGGGTCGGCACCATACCTTTGGGGTCGGCACCATACCTTTGGGGTCGGCACCATACCTTCGGGGTCGGCACCATATCTGGGAGAGCTGGCACAAAGTGCCTGAGAGGGTTTACCTTCCCCTCTGGGGAAGGCCGGGGGACGATCCCCCTCACCGCCCGGCTTCGAATTGCTTCATGAACTCGACCAGCGCGCGCACGCCCTCGATGGGCATGGCGTTGTAGATGGAGGCACGCATGCCCCCGACGATGCGGTGGCCCTTCAGATTGACCAGGCCGTGCGCGGCAGCCTCGCGCACAAAGTCGGCGTCGACCTGGGGATCGGGGCCCACGAAGGTGACGTTCATGCGGCTGCGGTCGCGCCTCTGGGCCGTGCCGCGGAACAGGCGGCTCTCATCGAGGAAATCGTAGAGCAGGCGCGCCTTTTCGCGGTTGATCTTCTCCATCTCGGCCACGCCGCCCTGGGCGAGGATCCAGCGGAAGACCAGCCCTGCGACGTAGATGGCAAAGCAGTTGGGCGTGTTGAGCATGGAGTCCTTCTCCGCCATGACGGCAAGGTCCATGACCTTGGGCGTGCCGGGCGCGGCGTGCCCCAGCAGGTCGCGGCGGACGATCATCAGCACCAGCCCCGCGGGGCCGACGTTTTTCTGCGCGCCCGCGTAGATCAGGCCGAAGCGGCGCACGTCGTAGACCTCGGAGAGGATGTTCGAGGACATGTCGGCGACCAGGGGCACCGCGCCCGTCTCCGGCAGGGCGCTGTAGCGCGTGCCGTAGATGGTGTTGTTGGTCGTGATGTGCAGATAGCGGGCGGCGGGATCGGGGGAAACCTCGGGGATGTGCGTGTAGCCCGCCTCGCGCGAGGAGCCGGCCAGGCGCACCTGCCCGTACTTCTTCGCCTCCTCCATCGCGCCGTGCGCGAAATTGCCGCTGTCCACGTAGTCGGCAAATCCGCCCCGCATCAGATTGAGCGGCACGGCGGAGAACATCGCCGTCGCCCCGCCCTGCAGGAAGAGCACCGCGTGCGTGTCGGGGATGTCCATCACGCGGCGGAAGTCCGCCTTGGCCGCCTCGAAGATCTCCAGGTACATCTTCGAGCGGTGGCTCATCTCCATCACGGACATGCCCGTCGTGCCATAGCAGAGCAGCTCGCTGCGGACCCGCTCGAGCACGCTCACCGGAAGGGTCGAGGGGCCGGGGGCAAAATTGTAGACGCGTTCCATGGGTCACCTCTCCTTTTTCGCCGCCCCGCGCCGCGGCCGATCAAAAATCAGCTAGGCGCAGGGGAAAATTCCACGTTTGTGTCATCTTATCACAGCATGATGCGCAGAGCAAGGGCGGATTCGCTCAAAACGCGTATTTTTGAAGGAATGCACGTCCCATCCTGCAAGATTGACGTGGGACGGACATGGGATCACAGAGCATATTCCCGCTTCACCCCTTTGCGAAATGGATGAATTTCTGTTATAATGTTGGAAAATCGGGAGATTATGTGGATGCTGCGGAGGAAGAGATGAAAATATCCAAAAAAGACGCGCTGCTCTGGTTTCGCTTCTTTGCCGAGCTGCCCGAGGGCGAGGCGCTCGGCCCCCGTCAGCAGGAGATTGCCTTTGCCGTGCTCTCCCAGCTCGAGGACGCGGCCGAGGCGCGCTTTGACGCGCTGATCGCCGAGATCCCCGGCCTGCACACGCTGGGCGGGCGCACGCTCTTTGTCGGCGACCCCGCGAAATTCCCGCAGGGCTGCCGCTCCTGCCTGCTGGGCACGGGCCTGTCCGCCGTGCGCCGCACGAACCGATGCAACCTGCGCTGCCCCTTCTGCTACGACTACGGCTGCCTGGACGAGCAGCCCCCGATCGGCGAGGACCTTTGGGAGATCGGCGGGACGAAGTTCCGCACGCGCGACCTGCCCCTGCTCCTCTCCGCCTCCGTAAAGCCCACGGGGGTCGCCTACGTCTACCTCGAGCCCTTCTTGGAGATCGAGCAATACGCCGCGCCCATCCGCCGATTCGCAGAGGCGGGCGTGACGCAGCACATGTACACCAACGGCACGCTGGCGACCGAGGAAAACCTGCGGATTCTCGCCGAGGCCGGCCTGCCCGAGCTGCGCTTCAACCTGGGCGCGACCGACTGCGCCGACTCCGTGATCCGAGCGATGGCCCTGGCCAAGCGCTATCTGCCGCGCGTAGGCGTCGAGACGCCGATGACTCCGGCCTTCCTGCGCCAGTTTCACGAGAAGAAGGCCGCGATCCTCGGCACGGGCATCGACTTCATCAACTGCGCCGAGCTGCACCTGGGGGTCAACAACGCCGTCAACTACGCGGGCGAGAGCGTCTACATGTACCGCCAGGGCTACATCTCCCCCCTCTTCAGCCGCGAGATCACCCTGCGCCTGATGGCCGAGGCCGCGCGCGAGGGCTGGGGGATCGTCGTGCACGACTGCTCCAACCACACCAAGTTCGCCCGCGATCTGAACGCCCGCGCCAAGGAGGGCGGCTGGTTCGGTGCATCCTCCTACGGCTGTGAGTTCGACGCGATCCCCTACGCGCTCTTCCTGCCCGCCCTGCAAGACGAGTCGCTCCCCTTCCTCTGCGAGGAGCCGCTCCCCGCGGGCTACCGTCCGGGCGACATCGTGCTCTGAGGAGGCGCTCATGGCCGCATGCATCCATACCCCATCCGCGGGGCCAAGGCCCCTGCACGGATGATCCGCCGGCGCAGCATCACCCTGGACGTCAGCCGGGGGATTCTGCTGCTCACCTCGATCCTGCTGCTGCCCGCCACGCTCAATCTGGCGGTGCTGCTGCGCTACGCCTTCATCTATTCCGCCGAGAGCCGGCACATCGGCGAGCTGACGACGATCCGCACGATGCTCGTCACCGAGCTGCCCGAGCGGATGCTCTCGGTCGTCTCCGGGCATCAGCGCTACGAGGAGGCGGGCGTCGAGGCCTTCCTCGCAGACCTCGACCGGCGCATGCAGGCCGTGGCGCTCGAGTTTGGCGACGAGGAGGCGCGCGCCATCGCCCGGAGCGAGGCGGACACCCTCCTGCGCTATGCCGAGCAGATCCAGGAAAACCTCGCCGTCTACGGCCCGCACGAGACCAGCGAGGCGCTGCTGGCCGACATGACCCAGGTTCTGCGGCGGATCGAGGACGGGCTGGCCGTGCGCCTGACGCGCGAGGCCCGGGTCATCGCCGCGCTGGGCCCGCGCATCCTGCGCCGCTCGATCCTCGTGGGCATCTTCTCGATGATGGCGCTCTCGCTGGCGGGCATCCTCTCCCGCCTGATGCGCCACAAGATCGTCGCGTCCATCCGCGAGCCCATCGAGCAGCTCCAGGCGATCACCGAGCAGATCGCCGCGGGCGACTTCTCCTCCCGGGCCAGGGACGTGGGCGCGGAGGAGCTCGTCGTCCTCTCCCGCAGCGTCAACACGATGGCCGACCGCCTCCAGGCGCTCATCGAGCAAAACCGCGCCGAGCAGGAGGCCCTGCAAAAGGCCGAGCTGCGCACCCTGCAGGCGCAGATCCAGCCCCACTTCCTCTACAACACGCTCGAGGCGATCGTCTGGCAGGCCGAGGACCGCAACCGCGAGGCCGTCATTGCGCTCACCCGCGCGCTCTCCGACTTCTTCCGCATCGCCCTCTCCTCCGGCCGCGACTGGATCACCGTCGAGCAGGAGGTGCGCCACCTCTCGGCCTATCTCTCCATCCAGCAGATGCGCTACCGCGACGTGCTGCGCTACACGATCGACGTCGCGCCGGAGCTGATGGACGCGAGCCTCCCCAAGCTCCTGCTCCAGCCGCTGGCCGAAAACGCGCTCTACCACGGCATCAAGGAGAAGCGGGGCGGCGGCCTGCTGAGCGTCAGCGCGCAGGCCGAGGGCGCGCACATGCGCTTCACCGTCTCAAACACCGGCCGGGGGATGACCCCCGAGCGCCTCGCCCAGGTGCGCCAGCGCCTGGCCCAGGGGATGGACGCGGGGGGCGAGGGCGGACAGGGCGGCTTCGGCCTGCGCAACGTCGACGCGCGCATCCGCCTGTACTACGGCATCAGCGAAGGACTGCACATCACCAGCGGACCGGAGGGGACGAGCGTCACCTTCCGCGTCCCCATCATAAGGAGAAAAGAAGCATGACCAAGGTCTTTCTGGCGGACGACGAGATCGCGATCCGCGAGGGCATCCGCAATTCCAAAATCTGGGACACGTCCGACTTCTCGCTGGTCGGCGAGGCGAGCGACGGGGAGATGGCGCTGTCCATGATCCGCGACGAGCAGCCCGACATCCTCATCACCGACGTGCGCATGCCCTTCATGGACGGGATGAAGCTCGCCGCCATGATCGCCCGGCAGATGCCCTGGATCGAGATCATCATCCTCTCGGGCTACGACGAGTTCGAGTACGCCCGCAAGGCGATGGCCCTGGGCGTGCAGGAATACCTGCTCAAGCCGATCTCCTCCAAGGAGCTGCTGGCCGCGCTCGAGCGCGCCCGCGCCCGGCGGGACGCGCGGCAGGCGAACAAGCTGCTGCAGAAGAACGACACGGGCGCGCGCTTCTTGAAGGAAAAGCTGCTCTACGCCCTGCTCAGCGCCGAGGCCCCGACCGGGCGCGAGGCGCAGACGACCGCGCAGCTGCGCGAGCTGGGGCTGACGCTGGTCGCCGGGAGCCTGAACGTGCTGGACATCTCCTGGAAGGACACGACGCGCATGGCGCTTGGCCAGGACTGCCTCTACGACCTGATGCAGGGCGCTCAGGGCAAGGTGCAGTGCTGCGCCTCCCGGGGCGGCACGCTGGCGGTGGTCATCGGCGACGACGAGGCCGAGGCCGAGGAGCGCGCCTACGCCTTTGCCCGCAGCGCGATCATCGCCCTGGAGCAGCTGGGTCTGGGGCCGGTGCTCATCACCATCGGCGACCCGGTCCAGCGCATCGGCCAGCTGCCCGAGTCCACGCTCTCCGCGCGCCACGTGCGCATGCAGGTCGAGGCGACGCGCCCGGTCACCGAGTCCGCCGTGCTGGGCGCGAACGACCTGGGCGACATGCCCGAGGAGCGCCGCGAGGTGCGCGCGCTCTACGAGCGCCTGCAGTACGCGACCGCCGAGGACGCCGAGCAGGTCCTGCGCGACTACGCGCTCTCCCTGGGCGAGGGGGCGCTGCGCATACCCATGCTCTACAGCTACCTGCTCATCGAGACGCGCATGGTCGCCGCGCGCATCCTCCAGGAGAGCGGCGCGGGCGACGCGGCGGCCTCGATCCTCTCCAGCTACGACCAGCGCCTTGCCAGCGAGCCGGGCGCGATCCCCTTCGGCGAGGCGGTGGACGTGCTCCAGCGGGCGCTCGAGTATCGCCAGGAGCATGTGCCGGGCTGGGGCTCGACCGCCCTCTCTCGCGCCCGCTCCTTCCTCGCCCGCAACTACACCAACGCCAACCTCATGCTGCGCGACGTCGCCGGCACGGTCGGCATGAGCGACAGCCGCTTCTCCTCCGTCTTCTCCCAGCAGATGGGGATGACCTTCACCGAATACCTGACCACCCTGCGCATGAACAAGGCCAAGGAGCTGCTGGCCATGACCGACATGCGCGCCGCGCAGATCGCCGCGGCCGTGGGCTACAACGACCCGCACTACTTCTCCTACCTCTTCCGCCGCTACGCCGACATGACCCCCTCCGACTACAGAAGGCAGGAGCGCGAGAAGGTCAAGCAGACGCGGTAAGCAGGCGGGCGCAATCCGCCTGCGATGGAAAATGCCCAACCTCGCACCCGACCCCTATAGGAAAGGATCAACGCAATCATAACCACCGGCTAAGCCGGTGGTATGCACCGTGCCTTCAAGGCATATT
>R15__coassemble_347_pt1 | contig 65994 bp, 60 predicted proteins | sample R15__metabat2_low_PE_033 | metagenome-assembled genome bin R15
CAGTCGTAAGGGCGGGTGCATCCACGTTCGCAGGCAGAACACCCCGGTCCTGGGCCCGGGGGGGGGGGGGGGAGGGGGGGGGGGGCCCCCGGCGGGGGCCCGGGGGGGCCCCCCCGCGCGCCCCCTTTCCTTTCCCCCCCCCCAAAAAACCCCCCCCCCCCCCCTCGGGGGGGGGCCGCGCTGCGCGGGGATCAGAGCAGGTGGACGCAGTCCTTGTCAAAGGAGAGGAAGGCCTCCTCGCCGACCTGGAAGATCCGCTTGTTGACCGGGCAGTTGTCGGCGATGCGCACGAGCGTATCCCCGACCATCACGTGGTAGTTCTGATAGGAGCCCATGAAGCAGCTCAGGATCACGCGGCAGGGGAGCTGGCCCGTCTCGCCGATGATCGCGGCCTCGGGGCGCAGGACGATCTCGCAGCCCTCGCCGGGGGCGGTGCTGCGGTCGGTGTGCACGCCGACCTCGCGGCCATTCACGCGCACGGTGGCCTCCTGGCCCTGCTGGGAGACGACCTGCCCCTTGAGGAAATTGCACTCGCCGATGAAGTCGGCGACAAATTCGCTGTTGGGCCGATAGTAGATCTCCAGCGGGGAGCCCATCTGCGCGATGACGCCCCGGTTGAGCAGGATGATGCGGTCGGAGATCGACATGGCCTCGCTCTGGTCGTGGGTGACGTAGATCGCGGTGATGCCCAGCTCCTGCTGGATGCGCCGGATCTCCGTGCGCATCTGCACGCGCAGCTTCGCGTCCAGATTGGACAGCGGCTCGTCAAAGAGCAGCACGCCCGGCTCGACGACCAGCGCGCGGGCGAGCGCGACGCGCTGCTGCTGGCCGCCGGAGAGCATGTTGGTGTAGCGGTTTTCCATGCCCTCCAGCCCGACCAGGTCGAGCATGTCGAAGACGCGCTTGCGGATCTCCTCCTTGGGCGTGTGGCGCAGGCGCAGGCCGTAGGCCACGTTGTCGAAGATGTTCAGATGGGGGAAGAGCGCGTAGCTCTGGAAGACCATCGCGGTGTCGCGCCGGTTGGGCGTGAGGTGGTTGATCGGCTCCTCGCCCAGGTAGATTTCGCCCTCGTCGGGGGACTCGAAGCCCGCGATCATGCGCAGGGTCGTCGTCTTGCCGCAGCCGGAGGGGCCCAGCAGGGTCACGAACTCGCCCGGATGGATGTCCAGCGAGATGTCGTTGACCGCGCGGAATTCTTTTTTCGTCTTGGGGTCCAGGTAGATCTTGGAGATGTGATCCAGGCGGACGCCCTTCTTTGCCTTGCTCATGCCTTAGCCTCCCTCAGCTTTCGTTCGACGCGTTCCTGGCGGCGGCTGGTCCCGAAGAAGTGCAGCGCCAGGTTCATCAGGGCGATGGAAATGTAGACGATCATCATCAGCAGCGTAGCCCAGGCGCAGGCCTCGGAGTATTCGCCGCGATCCACGACCGTCATGATCTGCGGGGTGATCAGCTTAAAGGCCGGGGAGATCAGGAAGATCACGGCCGAGGTCGCGGTGATGGAGCGGGCGAAGGTCGTGACCAGGCTGCTGAGGAAGGAATCCTTGATCAGCGGCAGGGTGACGCTGGTGAAGACCTTGGCGCTGTTTGCGCCCATGTCGTAGGCCGATTCCTCGATCGACTTGTCGATCTGGCGCAGGGCGGCGACGGCCGAGCGCGTGCCCACGGGCAGGCTGCGCACGACAAAGGCGATCACCAGGATCGTGCCGCTGCCGGCGAGCACCAGATGCCCGCTGTTGAACACGCCCGTGATGTAGCCGCGCAGCAGGGCGATGCCCAGCACGGTGCCGGGGACGGCCATGGCGAACATCGTCACAAACTCGATCCCCGCGCGGCCGCGGAAGCGGCGCTTGACGACCAGGTAGGCGATGATCATGGACATGAAGGCCGTGATCACCGCGGCGATCAGGCTCAGGTAGAGGCTGTCCCAGAAGGGCTGGAGGCCGCGGCTGAAGACCTTTTGGAAGTGCGTGGGCACCAGGTCAAAGCGCCGTCCCCATTGCCGGAAGAGCGCGCCCATGGGCACCAGGGCGTACATGCCGATGACAAAGGCCGAGATCAGCAGGCACCCGATGACCAGCGGCACGACGACCGACTTGTCGGTGATCGGCTGGCGCACGCGGGAGGCCTTGCCCGAGAGGGTCGCGACGCTCTTGCGCTCCAGCCAGTATTTTTCCAGCGTGAAGAGCACGATCGTGATGCACAGCATGACCACGGACATCGCGGCGGGGATCCGCGGGTCGCCCTGCAGGGCGTACTCGTTGTAGACCATCTCGGCCAGCGTGCGGTAGTCGCCGCCGATCATCTGCGGATTGGCAAAGTCGGCGACCGCCTCGATGAAGGTGACCAGGAAGGCGTTGCCCACGCCGGGCAGCAGCAGGGGCAGGGTGACGGTTGTGAAGACCTTCCAGCGCGAGGCGCCCATGTTGCGCGCGCTCTCCTCGAGGGAGGGGTCGATGTTGGCGAGGAGGCCCTTGAGCATCAGGTAGCACACGGGGAAGAAGGTCAGCACCTGCACCAGCACGATGCCGTGCAGGCCGTTGATGTTGGCGTCCATCATGCCCAGCATGTATCGGGTGATGAGCCCGCGCTTGCCAAAGAGCATGATCGCCGAGAGCGAGAGCACAAAGGGCGGGGAGACGATCGGCAGCACCGAGATGATCCGGAACATCGTCCCGAAGCGCGTCTTGGTGTACATGTCGACGTAGGCGAAGAGGAAGCCGATCAGGGTCGCGATCAGCCCTGTGATCGTGCCCAGCACCAGCGTGTTGCGCACGGCGCGCCGGAAGATGCCGCGCGCAAAGAGCGCGGCGTAGGCGTCGAGCGAAAAGGCGGGGTGCGCCAGGTCGTGCGAGGCCTTTGCGAGCCGATCCAGCCGCTCGACGACCGCCTCGGATGCGCCTGGCCGCGCCGCCTCGATCGCCGCGTGCAACGCCTCGCGGGCGCTTTGGACCTCGGGCTGGTTGTTGCGGCGGTAGCGGTTGTAGTATTTGTGGAATTCGCCGGCCGCCTCGCCCGCGCGCAAGAGCGCGTCGCCCTCGGCCTGCTCCGCCGCCTGCTGGGTGAGCCAGGCGCCGTCCTCTTTGATGGAGGCGATGATCGGCGTCTGGTCGGCGGAGAAGCTCTGCGAGGTCACGGTGAGCAGCGGATAGACGACAAAGAGCAGCAAAAACAGCACGATGAGCAGGATGCAGGTCAGCAGGATCGGATCCCCCAGCATCTTTTTGCGCTCGAGCTGCTTGGATTGTGGTTTGCCCATGGTTCACCTCATCCCGGTCTTCACGTCGCGGGAGAATCGTTCTTTGGGCGCGGGAGCGCCCGGGGATTGAAAGGGACGATCGGAAAGCCCCTGGGTTCACCCGAAGGATCCTTCCGATCGTCGTGCCCCGCGTCCGGCCGGGATGGATGCCCTGCGCCGTGCGGCGGGTTTGATTTCCTGCGTTTTGCGCGTGAAGCGCCTTTTTTCAGTTCCGGCAAGGGGCCTTTGGGAGCGCCCTTGCCGGGAGATGGTCTTACTCAGCCTGGATCTTGTCGGAGGAGATGGCGCTGTTCCACTTTTCGATCAGCATGTTCTTGTTGGCGCCGGTCCACTCGGAGTCGTACTGGATGAGCTTCACGCCCATGTCGAGCAGCTCCTGGGCAGCCTCGGGGTCCTTCGCGCCGTTGACGGTCAGGAACTGGAGGGAGCCGACGGTCTGGCCGATCTCCTGGCATTCGGGGGTGAGGGCGTACTCGATGAAGAGCTTCGCCTCGTCCATGTGCTTGGCGCCCTCGATGATCGCCGCGCCGCCGACCTCATAGCCGGTGCCCTCGGCGGGCGCGGTCAGCACAAAGTTGTCGTAGCCCTGGTTGACCTTGTAGTCCAGGCCGCTGTGCAGGAAGCCCACGCCGATGGCCGCCTCGCCCAGCGCGACGTTGTGGGAGGTGCCCGATCCGGTCTTGACGTAGGTGGTGACGTTCTTGTCCATCGCCGCGATGAGCTCCATCGCCTTCTCCTCGCCAAAGAGCTGGAAGAGGATCGAGGTGCACATCACGCCCGTGCCGGTCGCGCCGGGGTTGGCCATGACCAGCAGGTTCTTGTAGTCTTCCTTGGTCAGGTCTTCCCAGGAGGCGGGCACCGTCAGGCCGCGCGCCTCGAGCTCCTCGGCGTCGCAGATGAAGCCGATCCAGCCGGAGTAGATGCCGAACCAGTTCGGGAAGCCCACGCCGTACTGCTCGCTCTTGTAGTTCTTCGCGCCGACGCACTCCTCGTAGGGATGGAGCAGGCCTTCCTTGGCCGCGGCGATGTAGGGATCCCAGGTGCCGCCGTACCACACGTCGGCCTGCGGGTTGTCGCGCTCTTCCTTGATGCGCGTGAAGCAGTCGTTGCCGCTCAGGCGGATGTAGCTGGTCTTGATGCCGGTCTTCTCCTCGAAGGCCTTGCAGACCGCGGCGACGTGCGGCTCGTCGGAGCCGCCATAGACCATCAGCTCGCCGCCTTCCAGGGCGCGCCAGTTGATCTCCTCGGCCAGGGCCAGGGAGAAGAGCCCCGTGAGCAACAGGGCCAGGATCAGTGCGATGCATTTTTTCATGAGAGTTCCTCCTTTTTGTCGTGCGTTCCCATGTCGCGGGAAACGCGGGCTGCAAGGGGTGAATTTAGGCAATATCACCGGATTGCAACCTTTTAAAGCTGACTGATTATAGCATGAACGCAAAAGGGTTGTCCACTAGATTTCACAAAAGCATGTGCACAAAATCGCCCCTTCCGATTTGCGTCTTGACAAGCCGCGCCTGCGGACATAAAATGAGAACCGTTATCAGATTCGCGGAATCCCCTCCGCGCAAGGTCGGCCGCCCCCGGCGATGGACATTGCCCTGTCCCGTCGGGGCGCGCCCCACGGCAAGAATCGCGCCGCCTTTGCCTGCCCATGGCTTCCAAAGCGGCCGCCCCGGGCTCGGGGCTTTATAAAGGAGAAGCTAGTTGATGAAAACCCGTGTCTTTGCCGCGCTTCTGTGCGCGCTGCTCCTGGCCTTTTCACTGGCCCTCTCGGAGCAGGCGGAGCAGGCCGAGCCGCGCTATACCCCCGATCAGATCGACCTCGACCTTGCGCCCCTGAGCGCCACGGTCGTCTATCCCCAGACCTTCGAGATGATGATGTATCCCCACGAGTACGAGGGCAAGGTCGTGCGCATCCGCGGCTACCTCGACCACTTCCTGGACGGGGAGACGGTCTACACCGCCTGCGTCGTCCCGGACGTCACGGCCTGCTGCATGCAGGGCATCGAGTTCGTCTGGGAGGGCGAGCGTGCCTACCCCGACGACTATCCGCCCGTGGGCAAAGCGCTCACCGTCACCGGCCGGCTCGAGTGCTATACGCTCAACGACTTTGACTACATCCACATGGTCGATGTGGACATCGTCTGGGGCGAGGAGGTTCTGCAGCTCTATTCCGCTCCGCTCCCGGGCGATCCCGCGCCCGCCCTTTGATCTTTGGCGACGTCCCTGCTCTGCGCGCAAGGCGCAGCGGCAGGGGCGCCGCTTTTTTCGTTTTCTCGCGCCGGACGCCCCTGCCCGGGACGGCGCGGGGTCTTGTAAAAGCGGGAAAAATGCAGTACAATCCATAGTGATACAGTCTCAAAAACGCCGGTTTTCGGCGAGGAAGGCAGGGGATGATGTGACGGACGAACAGAACACCAGAAGGCGCCGCAGAGTGATCAGCGAGACGACGGAAAGCCCTTCCGTTTTAGATAGCCAAGCGCGCAAAGCGCCCCTCTATATTCCCGCGGGCTCCGACGAGCCCTCCTGGGTGGTTTCCGCGCGCAGCGGGGACGCGTCTCGCGCCGCGCGGACGAAGGCCGACGCGCCGCCTGCCCCAAAGTCCGCGCCAAAGACCACGCCAAAGCCAGCCCCCCGCAAGCGCCCGAAGCGGAAAAAGCCGCGCAAGAAGCCCGGCCGCGTCCGCCTTCGCCTGGGCAGAGCCGTCGGGCTCTTCCTGGTGGCGGCGCTGCTCATCGGCCTGCTGGTCGGGGGTGCGATCGGCGGATCCCGCCTGATGGACATCAAGCGCACGCTCGACGCGGGCGAAAACACCTTCTATCCCAATCTGAGCATGAACGGCATCCCGCTGGCGGGCATGACGCTGGATCAAGCCGCGCAGGTGGTCAGCCAGCAGGTCGCCCAGCAGATCGGCGGGTTCTCCATCGTCCTGCACACCCAGGACGGCCAGAGTTGGACCATCGGCGCAAGCGACCTGCGCATGACCTACGACATCGCCAACCAGCTCGACCAGCTCTGGGCGATCGGACACACCGGCAACGCGCGCGAGCGCTACGAGCAGGTCAAGGCGCTGGAAGAGAACCCGAAAAACCTCAGCACCACGCTGACCTACGACCTCTCGACGGTCAACACGATCCTCACCCGGATTAAGCAAGAGGTCGACCTGCCCGCGATCAACGCGATTCGACTGGACGATCCGACGGTCTGGCCGCCCTTCCGCTACGTCGACGACGTGCCCGGCCAGACGCTGGACATCACCGGCCTCAACGAGCACATCACCAAAATGGTCGAGTCGCTCTCCTCCGGCACGGTCGAGCTCACGCCCACGGCCGTGCCCGCGGCGGTCACCCGTGCCCAGCTCGAGGGGGAGATCGTGCAATTGGCGAGCTACGAGACGGCCATCGGCAATACCTCGCACGAAGGGCGCTTCACCAACATCGAGGTCGGTACGAAGAAATTCAACCACCTGATCGTCGCCGCAGGCGAGAGCGTCAGTTTCAACAGCGTGACAGGCAAGCGCACGGAGGCCAATGGCTACGTCCAGGCGCCGGAGATCGCCTACGGCGAATACGTCATGGGCATCGGCGGCGGCATCTGTCAGGTCTCCAGCACGCTCTACAACTGCGTGGTCAACGCGGGGCTTCAGGTCACCAAGCGGGTTCAGCATTCCCTGGCCTCCAACTACGTCCCCATGGGACTGGATGCGACGGTCAGCGACAACCGGCTCGACTTCGTCTTCAAGAATAACACCGGTGCACCGCTCTACTTTGAAACCCAATACTACAAGAAAAAAGGCTACTGGTATTCCAGATTTACCATCTATGGGCGCCCGAATCCGGTGAACTACAGCTATCACCTGGAATCGCAGGTTCGGGAGACGATTCCTCTTCCGGAACCGACGATGACACCTGACGAGGATATGGCACACGTCATTTATAAGGACGAGACCGAGCTGATCAGCAAGGGCGAAGAGGGCTATGTCGTGGATGTCTATTTGGTGACCACGAACTCCAACGGCTTAGAGGTTGCGCGGGTGCTCCAGTATACCGACACCTACAAGCCCCTTGCCCCCCGTTATTGGGTCGGCATCATGGATCGAGAAATCATTGAGGAAGGGACGGGAATCTAACATGAAGAGGTTGCTGGCAATTGCGCTGCTGCTGGCCGTGGCCGTCGTGCCCACGCTGGCGGCGGAGACCTCCCCCTGGGCGCTGGCCGAGCAGAACCGTGCGCGCCGGGAGGACCTTGGCCGCATCCCCCGCTTTTGCGCCCAGCGCGGCACGGAGGACATCAGTGCCAGCGACGCCTGGCTCTGGCAGGGGCGCATTTCGGGCGTGCTGATCAATCTGCGCCTCTTTGCCCCCGACGGCAGCGGCCGCCTCTTCCAGGAGCAGCTGCGCGAGCTCACGCCCGGCACCTCCGATCTGCGCCTCGACCTGCGCACGCGCACCAAGGAGGGCGGGCTGATGCTCCAGCTCGACGAGAAGGCGCTCACGGTGCTGCGCCGCAGCGGCGTGCGCGAGATCCGCGTGGCCGACGGGGACTACTTCCTGCAGGCGAGCTACAAGACGGCCGATCTGCACGCCCTGCGCGAGGCCTTCGGGCTGGGCGCTCAGGAGCAGCTCTGCGTGGGCGGGCCCGAGGACCCGGTGATGGTCGTCGATGCGACGGGGCGCAGGCGCTATGCCAGGCCGTAAGATGCTTCGGGGCGCGCTCGCCCTGGCGCTGGTCCTGCTGCGCTTTGCCCCGGCGATGGCCGAAAACGAGCTGAGCATCGTCCAATCCTCGATCAGCATCGTCCGCCAGGAGGCGGGCTGGCTGCTCTCGTGCTACGCCGAGGTGCGCAACGACAGCGGCCAGGTCGTCGCCCTGGAGGAGGGGCATTTCTCGCTCACCGCGCAAGGCGGTCCGCTGGCCAACGGCGCGGTCGGCAGCCTCATGCCCTATTTTCTCTCCCCGGGGCAGATCGGATACCTGCGCGATACCGTGCAGATCCCCCCGCTCGAGGGCGACGAACAGCCGCTGGTCACCGGCCTGAGCTACGCGCTCACCGCCCTGCCGGTCGATTCCGCCCTGCAAAGCGAGGGCCTGTCGGTCCGGATGGAGCGCATGGAGCGCGAAAACGGCGGGCTGCTGGTCGAGCTGCGCCTGCAGAACACGACCGCATCGCCCATCTGGGACCCCACGCTCACCTGGGGGCTGTACGCCTCCGGCGGCGCGCTGCTCTATGCCGACGGCCGCACGCTGGGCAACATCGCCCTGCCCGAGGGCGGCGAGATGATCGTGCGCTTTGACGTGCCCGCGGCCTACGTCGACCGCTGGGATGAATACGGCGCGGAGCCGGCCGAGGTGCGCGCGATGGCCTGCTACGGCGGCGACGAGGACTGAGCCCATCCGGGCCCGAAATGAAAGGAAGATCTGCGATGAAGGAAGTCAAATGGGTTCGGACGGGGCTGCCCTTCGCGCTGGCGGGCGCGGGGGTGCTGCTCTATGCGCTCATCCTGGGCATGGGCTCGGCTTTGGGCTATATCCTGGGGGCGCTCGTCGGCGTCGCCTGCTTTCTGGCTGCCCGGCGCGCCTTCCCGGATGTGCGCATGGAGGTCGACGCCGCGCCCCGCTCCGGCGATGCGCAGGTCGACGCGCTGATCGCCGAGGCGCGCGAGACCCTCGAGGCGATCGAGGCGGCCAATGGTCAGATCGAGGACGCGGGCCTGAGCGCGCGCATCGACGCGATCGCCGCGACCGCCCGGAAGATCCTTCTGCGCCTGGAGGAGCAGCCGGGAAACGCGTCCCAGCTGCGTACCTTCCTGCGCTACTACCTGCCGACAACCCAGAAGCTCCTCGCCGCGCGCGCCAAGCTCGAGCGCGAGGGCCTTGCCCAGGCGGACATCGCCGGGCGCATCGACGAGGCCGCCGCGACCATCCACTCCGCCTTCGAGCGCCAGCTTTCGGCGCTGGACGAATTCCGATTCATCAACCTGGAGAGTGAGATGGACGCGCTGCGCTCCATGATGGCCAGCGAGGGGCTGACCGAGGAAGCGGCCCCCGAAGAGGCGATCGCGCCGGATGCGGCCGAGCAGAGCGATCCCTTCGCCGGGCTCTTCACGCAGGGAGGCCAGTAAGCGATGGGTGCGTTTTCTGACTTTGCGCTCATCCCCGAGCAGGGCGTCCAGCCGACCTTCGAGCAGCTTCCCGGGGAGATGCAGGCGCAGATCCGGCAGATGGCCGGCAAGCTCCCCCTGGCCGACGCTGCGAGGGTCTCCGCCTTCGGCGCCAAGGCGCAGCGCGAGATGAGCGCCTTTTCTGACATCGCCCTGCGCCAGATGCTCTCCGAGGACATTGCGCCCCTGGACAGTCTGATGCACGAGCTGGTCGAGCAGATCCGCACCTGCTCCTTTGTCGCCGAGGCGCAGGGACTCCTGCGCAGGCTGACGGGGGGCGCGCCCTCGCTCACTCAGGTCAAGGCGGCCTATCAGAAGGCCGAACCTCGCATCAACGAACACGCCAACGCCCTGACCGACCGCCGTGTCGCCCTCATGCGCGACAGCGCCCTGCTCGATCGGCTTTACGAGCGCAACGAGGTGCTCTACCGAGAGCTCTGCTCGCTGATCGTCGTGGGCGAGGAGGCCGCGCGCCAGGCGGAGGAGGCGGGCGTGTCCGAGCCCCATCGGCAGCGCCTCTCCCGCCGACTGGAGGACCTGCGCATCACCAAGGCGGCCAGCACCCAGCTCGCCGCCCAGATTCGCCTCGTTCAGCAAAACGACCAGCTCACCGCCGAGCGCCTGCAGGCCGTGCTCGAGATCACGATACCCCTGTGGAAGGCGCAGATGGCGACGGCGCTGGGCCTCGCCCGGGCGAGCGAGAGCGGCAGGCTGGCCGAACGCGTCGGACGCGAGGGAGAACGAAGCCTGCGCCAGGGCGCTCGTGACCTCGCCGCCCAGCGCGCCGCGCTGAAAAAAGACGACCCCAAGGAGCAGGCCGAGGAGACGGCTCGGCAGCTCCTCTCAGAACTCGATGAGATCGAACGCACCCTGCGCGAGCAGACCGCCCTGCGCGGCGCCGGGGAACAGTGAGGAGGCAGCAGATGGCAGCAGCACAGCAGGCGCCCAGCGCGCCGCGCGCCCCGCAGGCGCAGCAAAACGCCCCCGCCGCGAAGAAGGGCAGGCCCGAGGCGCCCGCTTATACAAAGCTCTCGCGTCCCGCGGGCATCGCGATCCTCTTGCTCCTCTTGGCCCTTTCGGTCCCCGTAGGCAACGGGCGGGCGCTGCGCTGCGCGACCCCGCCGGCGTTCCTGCGCCAGGGCTCGGTGCGCTCGCTGGTGGACGAGCGCGTCATCTCCGCAAAAAACGCCCTGACGGTCGCGCGGCGCTCGAACCTCGAGGCAGGCGTCTATGAGGCCGTCGAGCAGGCGGCGCAGGCGCTGATGGATGCTCGAAGCGCGCGGGAGATCAGCCTGGCCGATCAGCAGCTTGCCGCCGCGGTCGGCGACATGGTCGCCCAGGCCAAGGGGGATGCCCACCTCACCTCCGCGATGGACACCTTCGGCGACGCGGGTAACATGCTGCGCTACGAGGCGCGCGAGTACAACCAGAAGGCGCAAAAGGCCCTCGCACTCTACGAAAAGCTCCCGACCAAGGCGCTCTTTGCCCAGCCCGACCTCTACGAAGGGCTCTAAGAAATGAGCATCTTCTCCGGATGGGACGCAAAAACCCTGCGGATGCTTGCTGAGGCGGCGAGCGCTAGCCCGATGGGGCTTGGCATCCTGGCGGGGCTGGGGCTGATCGGCGTGCTGTGCGTCGTGCTGATCGGTTTCTACCTCAGCCACAAGGTCAGCGACTTCATGGTGCGCGTCCAGCAGGAGGACGAGGCTGCCCGAGACGAGGAAGAGGCGCGCGGGGAGAACCGCTCCCGATCGACCGAGGATTTGACCCACACCGAGCCAAAGGAGATGCAAGAATGAGGACAAGATGGATTGCGATCTTCGCGCTTGCCGCGATGCTGGCGCTGCTCTTCGCATCGGCCCTGGCCATTCCGGCCAGACCCGCTGAGTTTGCCTGGGTCGTCGATGAGACGGGCACGCTCTCCCAGCAGGACAAGGATGAGATCTTCGCCTATGGCGAGGCGCTGCTCGAGGCCACCGGCGCCCAGCCCGACGGGGACCAGCTCGTCGCGCTGATCGTCGAATTTCTGGACGGCATGGACCCCGCCGACTATGTGACGCAGGTCATCAACACCTGGGGGCTGGGCGACAACTCCCTGCTCATCCTGCTGGCGACGGGCGACCGCGCCATCGAGATCGGCGCGGGGCGGGGCATCGACCGCCTCTTCAGCGCTGCCCAGCGCGGCGCCCTGATCGACACGCACCTGGACGACTTCGCCAACAATCGCTTTGCCAAGGGCATGGTGGGGCTCTACGCCGATGTGGCTGAGCGCACCGCGCAGCTGCGCGGCAAGACGCTCCGGCTGACCCGCCCGGGCGCGCCGAGCCTTCCGATCCAGCAGGTTCAAGAGGAGACGGAGGAACGCAAGGAGGGATCGGGCGTGGGGATGGTCCTCCTGATCCCCCTACTTCTGCTGGTTCTGGTCATCTCCATCGCCCGCTCAGATGGAAGCCGCCGTCAAAGCCGGCGCAGCTATGGCGGGGCTTCGAGGGTTCCCCCCGCACCCTATACGCCCATGAGAGGCGCTGACTGGCGCGTCGCGCCGCCTCCGCCGCCAACCCCGCGCCGAAGCACCGCGGGCAGGGTCGTGGGCACGATTGGCCGCGTGGCGGCTGCCAGCCTCCTGGAAGCGGCGAACCGATCGACCACCCGGCGCAGCTCCGGCTGGTCCTCTTCCGGCCGCTCCTCCAGCAGCTTTGGAAGCTCCAGCCGTTCCTCGGGCAGCTTCCGAAGCGGCGGCTCTCGGGGCTCGAGCGCCGGACGCAGATTCTGAAAACCGGGGGCGTTGCGGAACGCAATGCCCCTTTTCTGTGGCAAAATTCGATCATGAACCCGGGATACATTGCGCCTTTTCCGGCGTCTTATAGGCGGTACGAACAGTGAACGAAAAACAGCACCTGGGCGCGGGGGAAGCGCGCTTTGACGAGGTCTACCGAGCCTACGGCGACGACGTGCTGCGCCTGGCCTACTTCTATCTTGCCGATCGGGGGCAGGCTGAGGACGTCGCGCAGGACGTGTTCCTGCGATTTTACGCGCGCGGGGGCGAGGTCGCGCCGGGCAAGGAAAAGGCCTGGCTCATGGTCTCCACGGTCAATCGCTGCCGCGACCTCTGGCGCTCGGCCTGGGCGCGCCGCGTGATCCACGGCGACAAGCTCCTGCTCTCCCTGCCCGCCGAGGAGGATTGCAGTCTGGAGGAGCGCGAGGAGAAGGAAGCCGTGCTGCGCGCGGTGCATGCGCTCGCGCCGCCCTTTCGCGACGTGGTTCTGTTGTTTTACTACAAGGAGCTGACGCTCGAGGAGATCGCCGAGCAGCTGGGCATCTCCCGCGGCACGGCGGCCAGCCGGCTCGCCCGGGGAAGAGAGAAGATCAAACGCATGCTCAAGGGGGTGGGGATCGATGGCTGAAGATTGGATGGCGCGCATCCGGCCCGCCGCGGACGAGGCCTTTGCGGCCCTTCACGCGGACGAGGCGCTGCGTCTGCGCGTTCTGCGCGCGGCGCGGACGGAACAGGGCGTGAGAAGGCCCGTCCCGCGCTTTGTGCCGGCGATGGCCGCGGCGGCGCTCCTCGTCCTGCTGATCACGCCGGCGCTTCGCCAGGGCAAGCGGCCGGGCGATCCGCTTCCGACCGACGCGCCCCAGCCCGTCCAGACGCTTCAAAACCTCGAAGCCGGCGGGGGCGCGGTGGTCGCATCGACCGAGGGCTGGGGTGCGGCGGTTCGGCTCTCGGGTGCGTCCGAGGAGATCCCGATGCTCTCCCTGCCCGGGGCGGTCTATGCGCTGCAAGACGGCGCGCTCGCTGCCGAGCAGGTCGGCGAGGCGCTGGGCAGCGTCGCACTGTGGACGGAGACGCCCTCCGTCGCGCTCTCCTCGGGAGAGAGCGTCTCCAATCTGCTCCCCGTCGGGGCGCGCATCCATGCCCTCTCCGGGTTACCCCGGACGACGGCGGTCGCCGCCGAGCTCGACGGCTCCTGGCGGCTCTTCCGGCGCGTGAGCTACGCAGGGGTCTTTGGGGCGCGAAGCCTCGAGGAGTGCCTCGCGATTCGGGGACAGATCGCGCGGATCGACTGGCAGGGGCGGGGCACGCTGACCGGCGCGGCGGCCGAGGGGGTGCTCTCCCGCCTGCTGGACACGGCGACGCTCGTCGCCAAGGAGGCCGAGCCCGGCGAGGCGGCGGTCGATTTTATCCTAAGCAGCGGCGTCACCCTACGCTGGAGCGCCGACGGTGACACCCTGATCGGCTGCGGCGCGTGGGCCGCACCCGAATTTGCCGCCGCTTTTTGAAGCAAAGACGGAACGACTGAAAGGCAGAGGCCGGGGAGCTCGGCACGGTCAGTCCAAGAAGCCACATTGCGACTCTGCAATGTGGCTTCTTGCTTGTAAAAGGGAGGTGACATGCCGCACAGGGCTGGAGATACATCGTGGGAGGCGGAGGGGGATCCGCCCGGAAAGCGTTTCGTCCCCGCATGCCGCGCGCATGCCCACCCGGCTCAAGGCCTTTCAAATGCGCAAGGGCGCATCATCCTCGGGCGCAGGGGGTTCGGCCTTTGCGCCACAGACGCCAGGCGAGCACGCAGACGACCGCGAGCGCCGCGAGGGAGACCAGCCCGGCGATGCGCCAGGACAGGGGTTCCTCAAAGCGAACCGTGAGCTGTCCGTCGAAGCCGCGCGGCAGGCTGACCCGTACGCGACAGCGTTCGCCGTCGGAGACGGGGAGCAGACAGCCCTGCGCGTCCCGCGCGACGACGCCCTTGTAGCGGAAGATCGGCAGCTCGATCGCGCCCTCCTGTTCCGGGGAGACGATCGCGTCGAGATGAAAATCAAGGCCCTCTCGGGAGAGCAGGTCGAGCCATTCGAGGTTTTCCTGCAGGATGTCGCTTGTGAGCGCCTCGCGCGCGTCGTCCACGACCTGCTGGGTGCGCGGGTCGTAGCGCAGGTATTCGCCGCCGCCGATCTCGTCCTCGTGCAGGCGGATCTCGCCGCGGTCGGTGGGGTACATGAAGGTCGCCTCGCGGGTGAATTGTCCCGCAAAGAGGAGGGAGGGGAGCACGCAGGCCAGCAGAACCGCCCGCTCCGCCCCGCGCGAGGGGCGCAGAAGCTCGCCCAGCAGCAGGGTCAGGAGCAGGCAGGCGATGGTCAGCCAGCGCCAGGGGAATTGGAGGGCGTTGAGGAAGGAAAAGGCGGTGTCGTCCAGCCGATCCCAGGGGAACAGGTCGGTGGAGAGAAAGAGGAAGAGCGCCGAGAGGGGGAGCAGGGGAGAGGCCTTGTCCGTCGTCGCCCAGCGCCAGAGCGCCAGCAGGAAGGCGCCGATGAGCGCAAGGCCCGGGGTGAGGGAGAAGCGTCCGGAAGGCGCGTTGGTCGCCTCGCCGCCGATCGGGGAGGCGAAGGGGGAAAAGAGCTGGGCGAGGTGCGCACCCTCGACCTGGATGCGCCGGGCGTTCGGGCTGGGCACCGAGGTGATCGACACGGGCAGGGAGAGGCTGTCGAGCATCGGCCAGACGAAGAAGGCCGAGAGCAGCAGCGCAAGCCCCGCGCCCAGCAGGAGCGCCCCCAGGCGGCGCGGGCGCAGCACGCGGGAGAGCGCGGGCAGCACGCACAGCACGGCGGAGAAGAGCGCCATCTCGGCGGTCAAAAGATGCGTGATCGCAAGGCCCGCAAAGCCCATGCCCAGCAGGAGCGCGTCGCCTAGAGGCGACTTGCCCTCGCGGCAAAGATCGAAGAGCCCCGCGGCGATCATCGGCAAAAAGAGCATCGCGGTATACTCGCCCAGCGCCATGCGCACGTAGAGATCCATCAGCCGATAGCCCGAGGCGCAGTAGGCCAGGGCGAGCAGAGCGCCCCGGCGCGTATCCCCCGCGATTCGGGAGAAGCAGGAGAGGCTCACCGCGGCGGTCGCGAGGTTGAGCAGAAAGCAGTACGCCTTGACCGCGCCCGTGACCGAAAAGCCGCAGAGCCGGAGCAGGGCGGCCGGGGTGAGCAGCAGATCGCCGTAGTACAGGGAGGTCGGATAGCCCCAGCCGTCCAGGTGGATCGCGGAGAGGCGAAGCGGGAACACGCCCCGGGCGAGGCCGTCGGCGAGCGCCTCGATGCGCATGAGGTGGAAGATGCCGTCATGCCCGTCGGGGAGCTTGCCCATGAAAAGCGGCAGGGAGCAGAGCAGGGCGATGCCCAGCGCAAAGAGCAGGGGGCGCGGGTCGCGCCTTTTTTTCAGCACAAGAAAGCCGTCCAGCGCCAGCAGAAACGCGCAGAGCGCCACCAGGCGGCGGCGGAGCGCCGCGGGGCTGGTCGTCAGGCGCATGTCTTCGATCAGCAGCGCGCCCTGGCCCGAGTAGGACAGGGCGATGCGGCAGACCGGCACGTCGGCCGAGCACTCGAGCGCGACCTGGGCGTTCTGCGCGCTGCGCGAGAGTTGCACCGGTCCCTCGGGGGTCAGCAGGCCGTAGTTGTCCGCGTCCGTCAGGCGCAAGGCGAAGTCGTCCTCGGCCTCGTAGGCCACGTGCAGGGTGTAGGCCCCGCGCGGCAGCGCCAGCGGAGGGCTCTGCAGGAAGGCGTCGGTTGCCTCCCCCTCGGCGGAAAAGCCCCAGCCCTCGTCGTAGCGGCCCTGCGCCTCCCAATGGACGAAGGCGAGCGGCACTTCCTCGGGCGCAAAGCGCAGCAGCGGGACGAGCAGACAGAGCAAGAGCGCGAGCTGCGCCAGGACAAACGCCCCAAGCTGAATTTTCTTTTTCATCGGGTCCTCCTGCAGTCAGAGCTTTCTGTATTGTATCACGTTCCCGCTCCGGCGGGTAGCCTTTGCGCCTGCGGGCATGGCTTGCAAAAAGCGGGCGTTTGCGGTATTCTGCCGATGAACCCGGCGCGCTCTGCGGGCGCTCATGGCAAGAAAGGAAGGCATCATCGTGTATTGCGAGACTTGTAAACGGCTCTTCGAGCAGGACCGCTGTCCCCTCTGTGATCGTTCGGGGCGCGCGGTGAAGGAAACGGACTTTTGCCTCGTCAGCGAGCAAAGCAATCCGGTCTTCGCGGGCATCCTGGAGGACGTCCTGCGCCAGGAGCACATCCCCGTATTCAAGAAGAGCCGCATGGGCGCGTGGATGACCGCCCTGCTGGGCTCGGGCAGCGACATCACCGAGCTGTACGTCCCTTATGCAGCGCTGGAGCGCGCCCGCGCGCTCCAGGCGAGCCTCTTTGCCGGAGAGGGCGAGCCGCAGGACGCTTCGAACGAGGGCTGAGGCGCGGCGCAGAGAAAAAGCCCGCCAAGGCGGCGGGCGGGAGGATGCAATGCAGATTTTGATCGACGATGCGCGCGTGGCGCAGATACGGGCGCTCGACGCGCACTGCCCCATCGCGGGCGTGACCACCAACCCCACGATCCTGCTGCGCGCGGGTCGGCCGCCCTACGAGGCCCTGCGGGAGATCCGCGCCGCCTTGGGCGATGCGCGCGCGCTGCACGTGCAGGTCACCGCGGCGGAGGCGGAGGGCATGATGCGGGAGGCCGAGCGCATCGTCTCCCGGCTGGGCGAGGGAACCTACATCAAGGTGCCCTGCGTCCCCGAGGGCTATCGGGCGCTCATGCGCCTGCATCGCGAGGGCTACCGCACGACCGGAACGGCGGTCACCAGCGCGAGCCAGGCGTTTCTGGCCGCCGAGTGCGGCGCGGATTTCGTCGCGCCCTACGTCAACCGCATGGACCAGATGGGCTATGACGGCGTGGGCGTGGTGCGCGAGATTCAGGCGCTCTTTGGCGCGCAGGGAAGCGCGACGCAGGTGCTGGGCGCGAGCTTTCGCAACGCGCGCCAGGTGCTTGCCCTGGCCGAGGCGGGCTGCTCTGCGGTGACCGTCTCGCCCGATGTGCTCGAGGCGATGCTGCACAGCGCGGCGGCCGACGAGGCGCTCGCACGCTTTGCCGAGGACTTTGAGCGCCTGGTGGGCGCGGGACGCACGATGGCCGACTGCGACTGAGGCCGGATTATCCCAGGATGCCCGCGGGCAGGCGGCGCAGGGCGCGCAGCAGCAGGGGCCCGGCGATCAGGCAGGCGACGGCCTCGCCCGCCGCGACGCTGCCCATGCACAGGGGCAGGGAAACCTCGGGCGTGTAGACATAGTGCACCAGCGCGCCGACGATCAAGCCGTTGGCGATCACGGGCATCGAGGCGGCGAGCCAGAAGCGCCCGCGCAGGCGGCGGGTGGCCATCGCGGCCAGCAGGGTGGCCGCCGTGCCCAGGATCACGTCGGGCACGGAGACGCCCATCGGGCTGAGGAGGTTTGCGATCAGGCAGCCGACGGCCACGCCGGGCACGGCCTCGGGCAGCAGGATGGGCAGCAGGGTCAGCGCCTCGGAGAAGCGCACCTGAAGCCAGCTGTAGGAGATCGGCGCGAGCAGCAGCGTGAGGGCCGCGTAGAGGGCGGCGATCACCGCGCCGCGGACCAGGGGAAGGATGGACGGGGTTGCGCTTTTGTTCATGGTGTTCTCCTTTTTGACCGCGGCAGGCCGCGCAGGCGCACAAAAAAAGCGGCCTACGCCGCCAAGACGGCAAGCATGCCGCAGGCCCGTAGTTTTGTTTTAGGGCTAGGCCCAGGACTGGAGGGTTTCGAACAGTCCGACTTTCGTCCTGGGTATTATAGCCCTTCTTTCGCGCGCTGGCAAGCCCCGCCTTGACGCGCGCCGTATTTGGGCGTATATTGACAAAATCGGCCGAAATGAAAGCGCAAAGGAGGCATGATCCGTGACGCTGCTTGAATACCGCGTCTTCCATACGGTGATCCAGCAGGGCACCTTTGCCCGCGCCGCGCAGGCCCTGCACCTCACGCCCAGCGCGATCAGCCACGCGGTGAGCTCCATGGAGGAGGCCTGCGGCTTTGCGCTCTTCGTGCGCGGGCGGGGCGGGGTGCGGCTCACGCACATGGGCGAGACGCTCTATCCGCTGATTCGCCAGGTGCTCTCCGCCGAAGACGCCTTCAACCAGGCGATCGATGACGTCAAGGGTGTGCAAAAGGGCACGGTGCGCATTGGCGCGTTCAACAGCGTCTGCGTCTCCTGGGTGCCCGAGCTGGTGCGCGCCTACCGCGCGGAATTCCCCGAGGTCACCCTCGAGGTCTATCAGGGGAGCTACAGCGACGTGCTCCAGTGGATCAAGACCGACGTGGTCGACCTGGGCTTCCTCTCGCAGGAGTCTGCGGGCGACCTGAGCTTTAGGCCCCTGTATCGCGACCGGCTCATGGTGCTCGCGCCCCGTGGCTGGCCGACTAAGGCCCCCGGGGTCATCACCCCTGAGGAGCTGCGCGGCCAGAGCTTTGTCGTGCAGGGCGACACGGTCGACGCCGACATCCAGGCCTTCCTGTCCCGGAACGAGATCTCCGTGCGCACGACCAGCCGCGTGACCGACGATCTGGCGACCTTTGCGATGGTCGAGGGGGGATTCGGGCTGTGCATCATGCCCAATCTCGTGCTCGAGGCCTATCACGGGTCGGCCGAGATCCTGCCGATCGAGCCGATCTCCTATCGGGAGTTCGGCGTGGCGGTCAGCCATCCGCAGATGCTGCCCCCCGCAGTGCGGCAGATGCTGCGGGTCATCGAGGGCTTCGCGGCCCAAAAACGCCTGCAGGCGCCGGCGGCCAACGCCCAGCTGCACGCGTTCTTATCCGAATAACAGCCCCAAAGCGGGCAAGACGACGGCACATGCCAGGAGGAAACCATGCTGAGCACAGAGCAGATGCGAATTTTGGAGGCGCTTTGCGAGGATCCGCGCGCCACGAACAAGGAGCTGGCCACCCTGTCCGGCCAGAGCGAGGAGGCGGTCGCTGCGGCGCTCGCGTCCCTGCGCCAATCGGGCGTGCTGGTGGGCACGCAGACCCTGGTCAACTGGGAGGGAACTGGGCGTGAGCACGTGCGCGCGGCCATCGAGGTCAACGTCCAGCCCCAGCGCGAGAAGGGCTTTGACGCGATCGCCCAGCGGATCATGCGCTATCCCGAGGTGCGCTCGCTGTATCTGATGAGCGGCGCATACGACCTGCTCGCCGTGTGCGAGGCGCCGACCCTGCGCGAGCTCGCGCAGTTCGTCCACAGCCGCCTCTCGGTCATCGAGGGCGTCACGGGGACGGCGACCCACTTCATGCTCAAGACCTACAAGCATGGCGGCATCCTCTTCGAGGCGCCCAAAGCCGACCCGCGTGAGGCGGTGATGCCCTGATGGACTACAGCAAGGTCATCAGCCCGCGCGTCGCCTCCGTTCCGGCCAGCGGCATCCGAAAGTTCTTTGACATCGTGCGCACCATCCCCGATGCGATCTCCCTGGGCGTGGGTGAGCCGGACTTCATCACGCCCTGGTCCATCCGCGATGCGGCGATCCAGTCCATCGAGGACGGCGAGACGCAGTACACCTCCAACTGGGGGCTTCAGGAGCTGCGCGATGCGGTCGCACGCTATCTGAAGGAACGCTATGCCGTCTCCTACAATCCCGAGGACGAGGTGCTCATCACCGTTGGCGCGAGCGAGGGCATCGACATCGCCCTGCGCGCACTCATCGAGCCGGGCGACGAGGTGCTCATCCCCGAGCCCAGCTACGTGAGCTATGCCCCATGCGTCACCTTTGCGGGCGGCGCGGCCAAGCCGGTGCGCGTGTCGGTCGAGGACGCCTTTGCCCTGCGCCCCGAGGCCCTGCGCGCTGCGATCACGCCCCGCACCAAGGCGCTGATCCTCCCCTATCCCAACAACCCCACGGGTGGGGTCATGCGCCGCGATCAGCTGCTCGCCCTGGCCGAGGTCCTGGCCGACACCGACATCGTGGTCATCTCCGATGAGATCTACTCCGAGCTGGTCTATGCGGGGCACGAGCACACGGCCTTTGCCTCCCTGCCCGGCATGCGCGAGCGCACGATTACCCTCAACGGCTTTTCCAAGGCCTTTGCGATGACGGGCTGGCGCGTGGGCTACGCCTGCGCTCCGCGCGAGCTGCTCCAGCCCCTCTTCCGCATCCATCAGTACACGATGCTCTGCGCCTCCCGGCAGGGACAGGTCGCCGCGGCGGCCGCCCTCCAACGAGCCTTTGTCACGGACTACGAGGACGTGCGCCAGATGGTCGATTCCTATGACCGCAGGCGGCGGATGATGGTGGAGCGGCTGGGTGCGATGGGGCTCGCCTGCTTTGAGCCCAAGGGCGCGTTCTACGTCTTCCCCTCCGTCGCCAGCACAGGGCTGACCAGCGACGCCTTCTGCGAGCGCCTGCTGCGCGAGCACCATGTCGCGGCTGTGCCCGGAACGGCCTTTGGCGCATCGGGCGAGGGCTATGTGCGCTGCTCCTACGCCACGGGCATCGACAAGCTGCGCGAGGCGCTGGATCGTATGGAGGCCTTCGTCGCCCAATTGTGACGCAAATGCGAACGGGCGGCAAACGCCCCTTGAATCTTTTCTCGCGCCGGGCGAAGTCGTTGAACTTTGCTCGGCCTTTGGCTATAATAAGCCCATTGTCCGAACAACCGGGAAAGAAGGAGAACCACCGATGAAAAAGAGCATTCTGGCCCTGATGCTGGTCCTGCTCCTGACGCTGCTCGCGGGCTGCGGCGGCGACAAGACGGCCCAGCCGGCCACCGCCCCCGTCGAAAAAGTAACGGAAGCGCCGACGGAAGCGCCGACGGAAGCCCCGACCGAGGCCCCGACGGAAGCGCCGACGGAAGCCCCGACCGAGGCCCCGACGGAAGCGCCGACGGAAGCGCCGACGGAAGCCCCGACCGAAGCCCCGACCGAAGCCCCGACCGAGGAGCCTGTCGAGGCGGAAGAGGCCGAGACGAGCGCCCAGGCCGTGCCCCCGGCGGAGGGCGTGCTTGCCGCCACGCGGGACGGGGGCATCGCCCTCACGCGCGAAGACCTCCAGCAGGCCTACGACGAGATGCTCGACTACATGCTGCGCATGTACGCGCAGTTTGGGATGAACGTGGACGAGTACGACCCGCAGATGCAGGCCGAGGTCGCCCAGTTCAGCGCCGAGAGCGAGCTCACCCGCCGTGTCCTCGAGCGTTGGGGCGCCCAGGCAGGCTACGCCCTGACCCCGGAGCGCGAAGCCGAGCTGAGCGCCGAGGCCGAGGCGAACATCCAGAGCATCCGCGAGGAGATCACCGCCATGTTCTCCGGCACCTATGGCCTGGAGGGCGAGGCGCTGGAGGCCAATGTCGAGGATTACCTGAGCGAGAGCGGCTACACCCTCGAGACGATGATGGACAGCGCCCGCTTCAACGACCTGCTCGACTTTGTCAAGGCCGAGGCGACGAGGGACGTCACGGTGACCGAGGACGATGCGCGCGCGGCTTTTGTGGAAAAGGTCGCGGCCCAGAAGGAGAGCTACGCGCAGGCCGACAACTTCCTGAACGCGATGAACGGCGGCGAGCCGGTGTACGTGATCCCCGAGGGCGTGCGTCGCGTCCAGCTGCTCTACTTTGCCAATCCCGAACCCGCGCCCGCCGAAGAGCCGATGAGCGAGGCGGCTGAGACGGAACCCGCCGAGGAGCCTGAGGCGGAAACGACTGAGGAGGCCGTGAGCGAGACGACGGAGACCGCGGCACAAGCGCCCGAGACTGCCGGCCCCAGCGGCATGGAAAAGGCGGAAGCCGCGCGCGCGGCGCTGCTGGCGGGCGAGGACTTTGCCAAGGTTGCCGAGCAGTACGACGAGAGCGGCGCAACCTCCGAGCAGATCGAGCAGGGCGTCCTGCTGATGCAGGGGACGACGATCTATGACGAGCGGCTGGTCGAAGCCGCCTTCGCGCTGGCCGAGGCGGGCGCGGTTTCCCCGGTCGTCGCACTGGATCAGGCGCTGGTCGTCGTGCGCTACCTGGAGGCCGTCGAGCCCTCTGAGCAGGACTTCGCCTCCGTCGCGGCGCAGGAGACCGAGGAGCTGCGCGCGACCCGCGAGCAGGAGGCCTACACCGCCTTCGTCTCCGCGATCGTCGAGGACGCGGGCCTGACCTACTACGACCTGACCCCGCTCTACCACGTCTACGTCGGACAGACGGTCTCCGCCCCGGTGACCACCGGCAAGCTCGCCACCGCCGCCCAGCTCTTTGCGATGCCCGAGGGCCCGGCTGTGGCCAGCCTGCCTGAGGGCGCGACCTTCTCTGTTCTGGGGACGATCGCCCAGGGCGAGGCCGAGTGGGCCTTTGTCCAGCTGACTGGAAGCGACCTGCGCGGGTATCTGCCCCGGCGCGCCTTCACCGAGATTGCCGAGCAGGAGGCGGCCGAGTCCACCGCCGAGCGCCTCGAGGTGACCGGGCAAAAGCCGGTCTTCACCTTGGTTATGGAGGATGGCAAGGCGCTCTATGGCGAGCTCTATCCCGAGACCGCGCCGGAGTCGGTCGGCAATTTCGTCGACCTGGCCAACGCGGGCTTCTACGACGGCCTGACCTTCCACCGCGTGATTCCCGGCTTCATGATCCAGGGCGGCGATCCCAAGGGCGACGGCACGGGCGGCCCGGGCTACGCGATTCGGGGCGAGTTTAGCGCCAATGGCGTCGAGAACCCGATCCAGCATACGCGCGGCGTCCTCTCGATGGCCCGCTCCGCGGCCAACGACTCCGCCGGAAGCCAGTTCTTCATCATGCACGCCGACAGCGAGCATCTCGACGGCCAGTATGCGGCCTTCGGCATGGTGCTGGGCGGTCTGGAGGAGGTCGACGTGATCGCCTCGATTCCGACCGACGCCGGCGACAAGCCGCGTGACCCGCAGACGATCCGCACGGTCTACGTCGAGACTTTCGGCGTTTCCTATCCCTTCCACAAGATCGAAGATTGATCCCTCCGGGGCGCCGCGATCGGCGCCCCGCTTTTTTGTTTCCGATCGGGGCATGCTCCCCCATCGAAGCGCCGCGGAAAGGACGCCGAGGCGCTTGACGCGCCTTTTGCCTGCAAAGCGCTCTGCGATGTGGTATACTGGGCGCATCAACACCTACAGGAGGACCCTATGGCAGACTGGACAGCCGCCCAGCGCGAGGCGATCGAGGACAAGGGACACAGCCTGATCGTCTGCGCGGCCGCGGGCAGCGGAAAGACCATGGTGCTCACCCAGCGCATCGTGCGCCTGGTCGCGGAGGGCACGCCGATCACCGCCATGCTCATCGTGACCTTCACCCGGGCGGCCGCCTCCGAGATGCGCGAGCGCATCGCCGAGTCCTTGCGCTGGGCGGCGGAGGCGGCGCGGGGCGAGGAGAAGGCCTGGCTCGCCAGGCAGAGCGCCGCCGTTGGGCGCGCGCAGATCTCCACCCTGCACAGCTTTTGCAACCGCCTGCTCCACGAGCATTTCGAGGCGTTGACTCTCGATCCGCTCTTCCGGCTCGCCGACGCGCAGGAATGCGCCGTGCTGCGCGCCGCGGCGATGGAGGACGCGCTCTTTGAGTGCTATGAGCGGGGCTCCGAGGCCTTTTTGGCGGCGGATCAGCGCTTTCGGGAGGAGGAGCTCTCGGAGATGGCCGCGAGGCTCGAGGACTACCTGGAGACGCTCCCCGATCCCGAGGGCTTTGTGCAGGAGGCGCTTCTGGCCACGCGGGGCGAGGACGAGGCGCTTCTCTCTCAAGGTGCGGCGGGGCTGGTCGTGCGCCGGGCCCGGCAGCGTTTGGCGCGCCTTTGCGCGCGGGCGCAGGAAAATCTCGATGCCTGTGTGGACGGGGTCGCGCCCAGCTACGCGACGGCCTGCGAACAGGATCTCGCCTTTTTGCAGGGATTTGCCGCGCTGGACGGCTATGGGGCGATCGCCGAGCGCTTTGCCCGCCTTTGCCCGGAAGGGAAGATCGCCTGGGCGCGGGCGGCGGCGCGGGGCAAGGACATCGACAAGGCCGCGACCGCTGCGGTCAAGACGCGGCGCGACGCGATCCGCAAGGAGGCGGAGTCGATCCTGGGCGACTTTTCGGCGAGCGCGCAGGAGGCGGCAGAGGACATCCGCGCGACCGGTCTGCCGCTTGAGGGGCTGATCGAGCTGAGCGTCTGCTATGGCGCGCACTACCGCGAGGCCAAGCGCCGACGGAACGCGCTGGACTTTGGCGATCTGGAGCGCGAGGCGCTGCGCGCGCTGTGCGACGAGCAGGCAGGGGTCGCCCAGGCGCTCGCCGCGCAGTACCGCTACGTCTTTGTCGACGAATACCAGGACTCCTCCGAGATCCAGGAGGCGATCCTCTCCCGCTTTGCCAATCTGGGCAGGCGGGACGGCCTGTTTCAGGTTGGCGACGTAAAGCAGAGCATCTATCGCTTTCGCCACGCCTCCCCGGCGCTCTTTCGCCGGAAGGCCGCCCTCTACGCCGACGAGGCGAACGAGGATGGACGGCGCATCGACCTCAACCAGAACTTCCGCTCCCGCGCCGCGGTGCTCTCGGCGGTCAACGCCGTCTTCGAGCGGATCCTGCGCCAAGATGCGACCGAGATCGAGTACGACGAGCGCGAGCGCCTCGTCTGCGGCCTGCCGCCCCGGGAGGACGACCCTCAGCCCGAACTGCACCTGCTGCGCAAGCCGCCCAAGGACGAATCCGCCCAGGACGAGGCGGGGGAAGCGCCGGAGGAGTCGGCGCAGGAACAGCTCGAGGAAGAGGAGGAACAGAGCGCGACCCGGAGCGACGAGCGCGAGGCCCTGCTGGCGGCCGCGCGGATGAAGGCGCTGGTCGGAACGCCGTTTTACGACGCCAAGAGCGGGCAGACGCGACCCCTTCGCTGGCGCGATATGGCGGTGCTCCTGCGCACGGTGACCCGCGTCGCCAGCCGCACGGCGGAGATCCTCGCCGCACAGGGGGTTCCGGTCTTCTGCGATGTGGGGCAGGCGTATTTCGAGATTCCGGAAGTGCGCGCTCTGATCGCCATCCTGCGCGCGATCGACAACCCGCAGGACGACGAGGCGCTTCTGGCCGCCCTGCGCGGCTCGGCGATCGGGCTGTACGACGAGGAACTGGCCGAGATCCGCATCCTCTCGCCCGACGTGCCCTTCGCCCAGGCGGTGCAGGTCGCCGCCGGCCGCCAGGACGCGCTGGGGCAGAGGCTTTGCCAGGCGCTGGCGCGCCTTTCGACCTGGCGGCTTGCGGCGCAGCATCAGGGGGCAGATCGGCTCATCGAGCGCATCCTCGCCGAGTCGGGGATGCCCCTGCAGGCGGCTTCCGAGCCCGGCGGGGCCGCGCGCCTGGCCAATCTGCGCCTGCTTCAGACGCGCGCGCGCAGCTTTGCGGCGCGGCAGGCCGGGACGCTGCACGCGTTCCTCGCCTACGTCGAGCGCCTGCGCGCGGGCGGAGACGACGCGAGCGCCAGTGCGATCGGCGAGGGGGAGGACGTGGTGCGCCTGATGAGCGTGCACAAGTCCAAGGGCCTCGAGTTTCCGGTCGTCCTGCTGCTGGGCATGGGCAAGCAGGTCGTTCGAAAGCGGACAGAGCTCCTGCAGATCAGCCCGCTGGGCGTCGCCCTGCCCTGCGTCGACGTCGCGCTGGGCAGCCGAAGGGAGACGCTGCTGGCGCGCGGCCTGGCGCTGGAGGAGGAGTGTGCGGCGAGGGCAGAGGAGATCCGCGTCCTCTACGTCGCGATGACCCGCGCCCGAGAGCGCCTGATCCTCGTGGGGACGCTTGGCGGCGGGAAGCTGCCGGAGCACTGGTTTTCAAGCGACCCGGACGAGCAAATTGCCTCGATTGCAACCGAGCTGGACATGGTCTGCCCGATGCTCGCCGCGGCGGGCGCGTCCTTTGTGGGCGAGGAGACCGTGCAGGCCGGCGGGAACGCGTGGCATGTGCTGTGCCACGAGGAAGACCTGCTGCTCCCCGGCGAGCGGCGTGAAGGGCTGGAGGAACGGCTCCGGTGCCTGATGGAGAGCGCGCGGGACGCGCAGATGGATCGCCTGCTCGCCTTTGTTCCGGAGGTTTCTGCGGGGGCGGGCAAGACGAGCGTCTCTCAGCTCCTGCGGGATGAAAAATTCCGACAGGAGGAGGGCACACCTCCGGCGCGAGAGATCGAGCTGCAGCGCCTGCCCCGCTTCTTGCAGGAGAAAAGCCTGGACGGCGCGGCGATCGGCACCGCCTTCCACCGCGTGGCCCTGCTCGCCGAGCTGGAGCCCCTGCGGGCGACGAGCGACCTCGTGGCGGAGATTGAGCGGCAGATGGAGGCGATGTGCGCGCGCGGCATCCTCACCAAGGCGGAGCGCCAGGCCCTGTCCCCGCGCATGCTGAGCGCGCTCTACGCGTCCACGCTGGGCAGGCGCATGCTTCGCAGCCCACGCGTGGAGCGCGAATGGGGCTTCACCTGGCGGCGGCCGGGGGCGGAGCGGGTCGTGCTTCAAGGCGTGATCGACTGCTGCTTCCTGGAGGACGGGCGCTGGGTGCTCGTGGATTACAAGACCGACAGCGCTTCCGACGTCCCCGCGGTGCTCGCGCGGCACACCCCCCAGCTTGCCGTGTATGCCGAGGCGCTCGAGAGCCTGACCGGCATCCCCGTGGCCTCCCGCGTGCTCTGGCTGGTGCGCGCCTCCCAGGCCTTTGAGGTCTGATCTGAGATGGAAAACATGGAGCGAAGCGGCGCGACTCGCGCCGCTTCGCTCTGCAAAGAAGCACATGGAGACCGGCACATAGCAAGGACGCCAACCGCCTCGGGTGTGGGAAAGGGGCGCGCCTCTTCGCGGGACGGAGATTCGCGCAAGAGAAGAGCGCAATGGAGGGACATGAAAAAATCCCGCCGGCGGCGGGATGGGATGTAGGGGTTTACAGGCCGCCCAGCGGCCAGGACTGCGGGCTTGCCTCTTCCTCGTCGTCGATCAGGCCGTCGGAGCGGAGCATCTCGGAGAGCACGTCCATCTCGCTCTCCAGATCGACGAAGCGGTATTCCTCGAGCGATTCGGTCTGATGGAGAAAGGCGCGGTCGATCTCGCCGAGCGCCTTGCCGATGCGCAGACGCACCTCGCGACCTTTGGCGGTGCCGGAATCCTCGAGGCGGGTGCGTGCGTCCAGGAGCTTGAGGGTCGTCGGCAGGTAGTAGCGCAGGAAGGTGCGCAGCTGGGGCAGGAGCTCGGGGCGCTGCTCGAGGATCGCAAAGATCTGCTCGCAGCTTCGGCCGATGGAGTCGATGCGCGCGGAGACGACGGGGTCGGGGATCGCCTCATCGGCCTGGCGGATGCGCTCGAGTGCCAGCCGCCCCTGGCGGAGCACCTGTGCGACCCCGGCCTCGGGGTCGATCGGGTCGTAGGAGGGGGCGCGCGAAGCTGTGTCCGGGCGTGGCGGCTCACGCTTTGGCCTCTCCGGCGCGGGCTGCGCGTTGCGCACCTCATAGCCCTCTCCGCGCACGACGTGGTCGGGGTCTGGCACGGGCGCCTTCGTTTTGCGCTCGGTCTCCTGGCGCGGCGCATGGGCTGCGCGCTCCTCCTGCAGATTCGCGTTGTGCTCAAGCGCGTGGAAGAGGACGTAGACGATCAGCACGCCGGGAATGTTGAGCAAAATGAGCGAACCAACGTACCAGAGCCAGCGGGGGATGAAATCCAGCTTGTCCAGAATATTCCGGGCTTTGTTCTGCTGCGGGGCGTCGTAGGAATCGTATCTCATGGCTATCCCTTATCGGTGCAGCGCCTCTAGAAGGAGGCGGCGGTTTTCTTCGAGGTCGAGCAAAAGACCCGGAGTGCCGTTCTTGCTGTTGCCGTAGCGCCAGGTGCCCTCAAAGGGCAGCGCGAGGCGCACGGGGCGGGCATAGCGCGACCAGAGCGCCTGCCAGACCAGCCCGGCCTGCTCTGTGGCGGAGAGGGAGGAGACCCAGGCGTGCTCCATCGTCTGGAAGAGATTCCAGACCTTTTTGGGGGTGAGGTGCCGCAGTTCGGAAGCCGCAGCTTGGGCGAAGGTGCTCTGCCGCTGCCCACGCCCCAGGTCGTTGTCCAGATGGCGACAGCGCACGTAGGTGAGCGCCTGCGCGCCGTTGAGGCGGCTCTTGCCCTCGGCAAGGGGATAGCCCTCCCAGCGTCCGGCGGTGCGGTTGATGTAGGAGACCTCCTCGGCGGTCAGCGGGACGGTGACCCCGCCCAGCGCGTCGACCATGGAGACCAAGGAGGAGAAATTGATGCGGAACCAGCCCTCGGGTCGCACGCCAAAGTTGCGCTCGATCGCGTCAAGCAGGCGTTCGGGGCCGTTTTCCTGGTCGTTTCGGATGATGGTGTTGAGCTTGACCTGCCCGCGCTCGCCCTCGACGATCATGTCGCGCGCCATGCTGACCATCGTCAGCGTGCCGCGGGTGTGGTCGAGCTGCACGAGCATCATCGCGTCGCTGCGCCCGCTTTCCTGCAGGCTGCCGTATTGATCGACGCCGTAGACGAGGTAGAGATGCCGCCCGCGCGGTCGAAAGACGAGCGTCAGCAGGAGGACGGCCAACAGGACGATCGCGAGGATGCGCAGGGCTTTCTGCCCGCGCGTCTTGGGCGCGATCATGAGGTCGCGCAGTTTTCTGCCGAGGATGGTCATGTTGCGCCTCCTATTCCGAGCACGTGCAAAGCCGCGTACAGGTTGCGGCAGGGATCAACCCATAAGATACCATAAGCGCCCTGAGAGTTCAAGACTTCACCCTTGTGCATTCGCGGAAGTTGGCGTATAATAACGAAGACCATCGTTTTGTACGGGGAAACCCGCTCAAATACAGCCGACCGGGATGACCTCCGCTCGGCAGCGCTTCCTGACAGGAGGATAGCACGCGCGGCGACGCGCTTTTTCTGCGTATATCCTGCGCGATTTTCAAGAACCAGCCAGAAAGGATTTCATCGCATGACAAACGATTCCAATAAAACCAGGCAGCCCCGACAGGGCGGTCAGAATGCCGACGCCCCCAAGAACGCAGCGCCCCGCAAGCCCCGCGCTATGAAGGCGACCCCCCTGCTCTCCGACGAGGGCAAGGCGGCCAAGACCCCGCCCCGCCCCCGCGCGCCCAAGAAGCCCCAGCAGGCCGCCGAAGGCCAGGCGGAGCGCAAGCCCCGCGCGCCGAAGCCCGCGAGCAAGGGCACAAAGCCCGCGCCGCCCGCGCAAAGGAGCGCCAACCCCGGCGTGAAGCCCGCGCAGGACAGACCCATCAATTCCGGCAGGGCGGGCAATCCGAACCGCCGCGCCCCCCAGCGCCACCAGAGCGACGCGCGCCGACGGATCACCCCGCCGACGCCCGTGATGCCCCTGGAGGGCAAGCCGATGATCTCCCAGAGCCTGACCTGGGTCGGCAAGAAGCCGCCGCAGCTGCGCTCCCGCGCCGGGGCGCACGTGCCGGGCAACACCCTGCGCGTCATCCCGCTGGGCGGCATGTGCGAGATCGGCAAGAACATGACCGCCTACGAGTACGGCAACGACATCATCATCGTCGACTGCGGCCAGGTCTTCCCGGACGAGACGATGCCCGGTGTGGACACCGTCATCCCTGACTTCACCTACGTCCTGCAAAACCGCGACCGCGTGCGCGGCGTGTTCATCACCCATGGCCATGAGGACCACATCGGCGGCCTGCCCTTCCTCATGCAGGAGCTCCATGTTCCGATCTATTCCGGCCGCATGACCATCGAGCTGCTGCGCTATAAGCTCGACGACCGCGTCTCCGGCCTGACCCGGCGCACCGAGCTGCACGAGGTGAACGCGGGGGACACCGTCCGCGTCGGCCAGTTTGCGGTCGAGTTCATCCACGTCAACCACTCGATCGAGGATGCGTTCATGCTCGCACTCCATACCCCGATCGGCACGGTGCTGCACTCGGGCGATTTTAAGGTTGACTACACGCCCATCAGCGGCAAGATCATCGACCTGCAGCGCATCGCCGAGCTGGGCCGCGAGGGCGTGCTGCTCTTCGTGTGCGAGTCCACCAACATCGAGGTGCCCGGCTTCACCAAGTCCGAGAGCCATGTCGGCGAGTCCTTCGCCCAGATGTTCGAGGGCGCCAAGGGACGCATCTTCGTGGCGACCTTCTCCTCCAACGTCTCCCGCCTCCAGCAGGTCTTCACCGCGGCCGAGCGGCACAATCGTAAGGTCGCGCTGGTCGGGCGCAGCATGCTCAACGTCTTCAACGCCGCAAACAACCTGGGCTACGTCAAGATGCGCGAGGGGACGCTGATCGACATCTCCGAGGTCGATCAGTATCCGCCGGAGGAGGTCGTCATCCTCTCCACCGGCTCCCAGGGCGAGCCGCTCAGCGCGCTCACGCGGATCGCCTTCGCCAACCACCGGCAGATCGAGATTCAGGCGGGCGACACGGTCATCATCTCCGCAACGCCCATCCCTGGCAACGAAAAGCCGATCTACAAGGTCATCAACGAGCTCTACCGCCGCGGCGCGAAGGTCTATTCCTCCGCCATGGCCGACGTGCACGTCTCCGGCCACGCCGCCCGCGAGGAGCTCAAGCTCGTCCACGGCCTCGTGCGGCCGCGCTACTTCCTCCCGGCGCACGGCGAGGTGCGCATGCTCTACCAGCACGCCGAGATGGCGCATCAGCTGGGCACGCCGTTTGAAAACATCTTCATCCTGGCCAACGGCGACTTCTTTGAGATCGGGCCGCAGGGCGCGCGGGTCACCGGCTTCACCAGCGGCGCGGCGGTGCTCATCGACGGAAACGTCTCCGGCGAGGTCGACAACCACGTGCTCCAGGAGCGCCGCATGCTGGGCGACGACGGCATCATCAGCGTCGCGCTCGCCTACAAAAAGGGCAGCGGCGCGCTGGCCGCGCCGCCCCAGGTACAGGCGATGGGCTTCCTCTACGAAGCCGAGCGCCAGAAGACCGAGGCCGCCGCGCGGCGCTTCCTGCTAGAGGCCGCCGAGCGCATTGTCTCCGGCGGGCGCTCGATCGCCGAGGCGGTCGACTCCGGCCAGCTCGCCGGTCAGCTGCGCTCCTTCCTCTTCTCGCGTACCAAGCGTCGCCCGGTCGCGATGATCAACCTGATCGAAATTTCATAAGCGCGCTGCCGCGGGGATGCCTGCGGCAGCTTTTTTGGTATCATAGGTTTACCCCTCGCTTGACGGGCACACAAATATCCTATAAGATAAATAGGAAATGATTCGCGCAAAGGGATGGCTCTTGAGGCGCATGACGAAGGAGGCGATGCTTTGTACGCATTGAGGAGCAAGTTCAAAGAAGTTTTGCTGGCGGTCGTCCCGGTGATGGGCATCATGCTTCTCCTGCACTTTACCATCACGCCGATGGCCCCGGGCCTGGCGGGGAAATTCGTGCTGGGCGGGTTCTTGGCGATCCTGGGGCTGACGGCTTTCCTCTTTGGCATTGACCAGAGCGTCGAGCCGATCGGGCATGGCATCGGCGGCGTGATCGTGCGGCGGGGCAGGCTCTCGCTGGTCGTCGCGGTCGGCCTGATGCTGGGCTTTTTCATCTCCTTTGCCGAGCCGGATCTGCACATCCTCGCGGGGCAGGTCGCCGAGGTCACCGGCGGAAGGCTTCCCAGCCTGGTGATCGTTTCGGTCGTGTCCGTGGGCATCGCCCTGCTCATGACGCTGGGGCTCCTGCGCATCTTCCGTTCTTTTTCCCTGCGCGTTTCGCTTCTGCTCGCCTATGGGGCGATCTTTGCGCTCGCGCTCGTCTCCTCCTCCGATTTTCTAGCGATCGCCTTCGATGCCTCGGGGGCGACGACCGGCGCGCTGACCACCCCGTTCATCCTGGCGATGGCGGCCGGCGTGCCCGCGCTCAAGCGGGGCAGGGCCAGCGAGAGCGACAGCTTCGGCCTGGTCGGCCTGAGTTCTACGGGCGCGATCCTCGGGGTGCTCGCGGCGGGGCTGCTCATGGGGGTAGACAAGATGCAAGGCGAAGCCCCTGCGTTGCACGAGGCTGCACGCGTCGGGGCGCTCGCCGCCTTTGGGCAGACGCTCCCCGGCGTGGCGAAGGATACCCTGATCTCGCTGCTGCCGATTCTGCTCTTCTACCTTTTCTTTCAAACCTTTTTCCTGCATCAGCCCCGGCGCTCGGTGCGGTCCATCCTCAAAGGGCTGGCGATGTGCGATCTCGGCCTGGTGCTCTTCCTCACGGGCGTGCACGGCGGATTCATGGAGGCTGGCCGCTCGATGGGCATGGCGCTTGCGGCCGCGCCCAGCCGCGCGCCCCTGCTGTTGGTCTCCTTCCTGCTGGGGTTGGTCACGGTGCTGGCCGAGCCGGCGACCATCGTGCTGACCCATCAGATCGAGGAGATTACGGGCGGCTCGGTACCAAGGCCGCTTGTGCTCCTGTTCATGTCCGTCGCGGTGGGGCTGTCGATTCTCATGGCGGTGCTTCGCGTGATCGTCCCGGGCATCGAACTGTGGATGTTCCTTCTGGCGGGCTTTGGCGGCGCGATTCTGATGTCCTTCTTTACGCCCGATCTGTTCGTGGGCATGGCGTTTGACGCGGGCGGCGTCGCGTCCGGCCCGATGACGGCGACCTTCTCCCTCGCCTTTGTGCAAGGGGTCGCCCTCCAAACGCCCCACGCCGACATCGTCGCCGACGGCTTTGGGATGATCGCGATCGTCGCGATGATGCCGATCCTCGCCGTGCAGACGCTGGGCATACTCTACCGCGTCAAGACGCGCAAGACCCATAGGAGGCGATCGCATGCAGGCGCTTAATCCATGCCTTTTGACCATGATCCTCTCCCCGGAGCAGGAAAAGAAGCTCGCCGCCCACGCGCGCAAGCTGCACGTGAGCTACACGACCCTCCTGGGACAGGGGACGGTGGCCAGCCACATGCTTCAAATGCTAGGAATCTCCAGCCACCGGCGCGAGATGGTGATGATTCTGATGCATCGAGACGGCGCTGAGGAACTGGTGGACAATTTGGCTGCCAAGCTCAAGCTGGAGAAACCCGGAAACGGCATCGCCTACATGACTGAGGTGGTCGCGTGCGCGGGATCACACAGCATGCCGCGCATTTTGCCAGTGGAGCCGGAAACAGAGGAGGACGAGAAGACCATGCAAAAGATCACGGTGATCGTCGAGCGGGGCAACGCCGACCGAGTTATGGATATTGCGCGCGAACAGGGCGCCCGCGGGGGCACCATCTTGCATGGGCGTGGATCGACTGGAAAGGAAGCGCAGTCCCTCTTCGGCATCCAGATCGAGGAGGAAAAAGAGGTCGTCCTGATCCTCGCGCCCGTCGAAATCACCCCGAAGATCTTCCGAGCGATCGAGGAGGGCATGGAGCTGGATGAGCCCGGAAAGGGTATCCTCTTTGTGGAGCCTTTGACGCTTACCCGGGGGCTTGTAGACACAACGCAGAAAGAAACAAAACAGGAATGACCTTGAAAAGGGCTGTGGATGCGCCATGGCCTTTTTTATTTGCGCCAAGGCCGTATCATGGGGCCGACTGCCCTGCGTTCTACGCATGACTGGTTGCTTTCCAAGCTCCTCTGTGCTACTGTATTGCCCGAGATCTGAGGAGGTTGAACGATGGACAGAGGGAAGATTGAGCGCGAGGAGCGCGTGCTGCGCGTGGCGATGGAGGCCGGGCATGTGCTGCTGGAGAACGGCGCGGAGATCTCCCGCGTCGAGGAGACGATGGAACGCATCACGCGGCACTATGCGGTCGAGAGCGGCGAGTTTTTCGTGCTCAGCAACGGCATCTTCACCACCGGCGGCACGGATCACGGCTTTGCTCGCGTGGAGCATATCCCGGTGCACGGCGCGCGCATGGACCGGGTGATCGCGGTCAATCAGCTCTCCCGCGAAATCGCCGCAGGCGCCGTCCCCCTTGGGGAGGCGGAGGCGCGTCTTGCCGAGATCCGCAGCGCCCCCGGACATGGGCGCGGCTTGCTCGCCGTCTCCAGCGCCGTGGGCGCGTCGGCCTTTTGCGTGCTCTTCGGGGGCAGCCTGCGCGATGCGCTGGCGGTGCTCCCGGTCGGGCTCCTGCTCTCATTCTACACCCAGGCCTGCTCGCCCCGGCTCTCCAAGCTCGTCTTTTCCCTGGGCGGCGGCGCGCTCGTCTCCGCCCTGTGCCTGCTCGCCCACACGCTGGGCCTGGGGGAGAACTTCTCCCAGATGATCATCGGTGGCATCATCCCGCTGATTCCGGGCATCCCCTTTGTCAACGGCGTGCGCGACATCGCGGGCGGCGACTATCTCTCCGGCCTGGTGCGCCTGAGCGACGCGCTGCTGGTCTTCTTTGGCATCGCGGGCGGCGTATGGCTGACGCTTTCGGCGTTTTTGCCGTTGGGGGGTGGTCTGTTGTGACGGCTTTGGCGGCCTTCGCAGGGACGCTCTCCTTCTCCCTGCTCTTTGGCGTGCCCGGACGCCACGCGCTGCCCTGCGGCGCGATCGGCACGGCGGGCTGGGTACTCTATGCCGCGCTCGCCCCGCGCGTCTCCCCGGCCCTGGCGATCCTTGCCGCGACGATACTGGTCGCGCTCCTCTCCCGCTTTGCGGCGGTCTGGCGGCGCGCGCCCGCGACGGTCTTTCTGATCGCGGGCATCTTCCCGCTCGTCCCCGGCGGGGATCTCTACTGGACGGCCTACGCGCTGGTCACGGGCGAGGCTGAGCGCCGCATCGCGACGGGCTTTTCCGCCCTGCAAAGCGCCGCGGCGATCGCCCTGGGCATCGCGCTGGTCTTCGAGCTTCCGGGCAAGCTCTTTGGACTGCCCGAAAAACAGCGCAGGGACAAGTGAATTCGGCGAGGAAGGTGCATGCCCTCCTCGCTTTTGCGTTTGCACGCGCCTTCCTCCGGGGAGGCGCGCCGCTTCTGCTTTTTGCTATGCCGGGACATTTGTCCGGAGGATTGGGCGCGAGAGATTTAGAAGAAGAATACAGATTGACACGAAATAAACAATGCAAACTCCCGCAATAAAACTTTGAGAACAAGGCAAATCTATTGACAGAGATGGATGCATTTGATATAGTTTAACCATAAAACACAAAGGATTCAACCCATTGAGGAGGGCATTATGGACTATAACAAGCTCAGCCTTGAGCTGCACGAGGCCCATCAGGGCAAGCTCGAGACCATCTCCCGCGTCCCGGTGACCACGCGCGAGGAACTCTCCACCGCCTACACCCCGGGCGTTGCCGAGCCCTGCCGCAAGATCCACGCCGATCCGCACGAGGCCTATCGCTACACGATGAAGGGCCGCACGGTCGCGGTCGTCACCGACGGCACCGCCGTGCTGGGCCTGGGCGACATCGGCCCGGCTGCGGGCCTTCCGGTCATGGAGGGCAAGGCGGTGCTCTTCAAGGTCTTCGGCGGCATCGACGCGGTTCCGATCTGCCTGGACACCAAGGATCCCGACGAGATCGTGAAGGCTGTCAAGTACATCGCGCCGACCTTCGGCGGTATCAACCTCGAGGACATCTCCGCGCCCCGCTGCTTTGAGATCGAGCGCCGCCTCAAGGAAGAGCTCGACATCCCGGTCTTCCACGACGACCAGCACGGCACGGCCGTGGTCTGCGTTGCGGGCCTGATCAACGCGCTGAAGGTCGTGGGCAAGCGCTGGGAGGACGTGCGCGTCGTCTTCTCCGGCGCAGGCGCGGCGGGCATCTCCGTGGCCAAGCTTGTCATGCAGATGCACCCCAAGGACGTCATCCTCACCAGTCGCGAGGGCATCGTGTGCAAGGGCGAGCCCTGGCTCAATTCCGCCCAGGCCGAGATGGCCGAGATCACCAACCGCGACGGCCTGCGCGGCACGCTCGCCGACGCGATGCGCGGCGCGGACATCTTCATCGGCCTCTCCGCCCCCAAGGTCGCGACCACCGAGATGATCGCCTCCATGGCCAAGGACGCGATCGTCTTTGCCATGGCCAACCCGACCCCGGAGATCATGCCCGAGGATGCGGCGCGGGGTGGTGCGCGGGTGATTGCGACCGGGCGCAGTGACTACCCCAACCAGATCAACAACGTCCTGGTCTTCCCGGGCATCTTCAAGGGGGCGCTCCTGGTAGAGGCCCGCGAGATCACCGAGGAGATGAAGCTGGGCGCGGCCAAGGCAATCGCGGCGCTGGTCTCCGAGGAGGAGCTCTGCGAGGAGCACATCATCCCCAGCGCCTTTGATCCCCGCGTGGCCGACGCGGTCGCGGGCGAGGTCGCCGGCGTCGCCGAGCGGCTGGGGATCGCGCGCAAGCCAAGAGGGTAAGCGACACAGCCGGAGCGTTGTGATCAGCGGATATTGAAAGGAGACAGGACTATGTCTAAGACGGAAGGCGGATTCAAACTCTTCGGGTTGCCCTGGCCCTGGTTTGTGGTGGTTGCGGCCGTCACGCTGGTGGCGACGTTCACGGGGGTCTTGCCCGCGGGCATGGCGGGCGGCTGGCTGCTGATGATCGTGCTGGGCACGGCGCTCATGGAATTGGGCGACCGCACCCCGATCGTCAAGACCTATCTGGGCGGCGGCGCGATCGTCGTCATCTTCGGCACCGGACTTTTGCAGTACTTCGGCTTCTTCCCGGCGGACGTCGTGAAGAACATGGAGAGCTTCTTTAAGCCCAGCGGCGCGTTCCTCGACTTCTACATCGCCGCGCTGATCACCGGATCGATCCTGGGCATGAACCGCAAGCTGCTGGTCAAGGCGGCGGCGCGGTACTTCCCGACGATCTTCGGCGGCCTGGTTGTGGCCTTTGGGCTTGCGATGTTCGTGGGCATGGTCACCGGCTACGGCGCGGTCAAGACCCTGCTGCTCATCGCCCTGCCGATCATGGGCGGCGGCATGGGCGCCGGCGCGGTCCCGCTCTCCAAGATCTTTGAGGGCGCCAGCTCCATGACCGCCGAGCAGGCGATCTCCATCATGACCCCTGCCGTGGCCATCGGCAACGCGCTGTCCATCGTTATGGGCGGCCTGGTGGTCAAGCTCCTTCAGGGCAAGGCAAACGGCCAAGGCCAGCTCATCGCCCGCGGCGTCGACCCCCGCGAGATGGAGGTCACCGAGGAGATGAAGGCGGCCCGTGAGCGCATCGACCTGCGCCTGATGGGCGTCGGCCTGCTGGTCTCCTGCGCGTTCTTCGCCTGGGGCTACATTGTGGCCAAGCTCTGGGGCTTCCTGGGCACGGGCATCAGCATCCACGCCTACGCCTGGATGATCATCACCGTCGCGATCTTCAAGATCTTCCGGCTCCTGCCCGAGCAGTATGAGGTCGCGTGCTATCAGTGGTTCCAGTTCGTCATGCGCAACCTGACCGGCGCCCTGCTGGTGGGCATCGGCCTGTGCTACCTCGACCTGAACACGGTCATCTCCTCCTTCAGCATCACCTACCTCATCCTCTGCGGCGTGACCGTCATCGGCGCGTTCGTCGGCGCGGCGCTGGTGGGCAAGCTCGTCGGCTTCTACCCGGTCGAGGCCGGCATCACGGGCGGTCTGTGCATGTCCAACATGGGCGGCACCGGCGACGTGGCGGTGCTCTCCGCGGCCAACCGCATGGAGCTCATGCCCTTCGCGCAGATCTCCTCCCGTCTGGGCGGCGCGATCATCCTGATCATCGGCAGCTTGCTGCTCTCAACGCTGGGCGCGATGATCTGATACAAGGCTTCACAGGCCGCCTGCCGCCCTGCGGCAGGCGGCCTTCCATCGAAAAGGCATTACCCGCGGGGGACGCGCCGCGCAAGCGCCAAGGAGGAACTCGATGAATTTCACGCTCTCGCTGGGCGCGGTGCTCCCGATCGTGCTGTACATGGGGCTGGGGCTCTGGCTTGCCCGCCGCGGCTTTCTTTCCGAGCGCACGCAGTCGGAGATGAACAAGATCGTCTTCTCGTTCCTCTTCCCCTGCCTGATGTTCCACAATGTGACGAGTACGGCGCTGGGGCAGGTGCTCAATCTGCCCTTTCTGCTCACGATGATCGTGCTGATGCTGCTGACGGTCCTGCTGGTCGTGTGCATCGTGCCCCGCTTTGTCGCCAGCCGCCCGATGCGCGGCGCGCTCATGCAGGCGATGATCCGCGGAAACAGCGTGATCTTCGCCCTGCCGGTCGTCTCGACGATCTCCGGGCCGGAGAATACGGGGCTCGCGTCCCTGTGCGTCGCGGTGCTCGTGCCGCTGTACAACCTGATCTGCGTGGTCATCCTGGAGTCCCAGCGCGGGGAGAAGCCCAGGCTCGGGATGCTGGTGCGCGGGGTATGGAACAATCCGATCGTCCGCGGCGCCCTCGCGGGGCTGGCTTTCAAGGCGATGGGCCTTCCGCTGATGCCCGCGCTCCAAAAGAGCGTCGCCGAGCTGGCGGGCATCGTCTCGCCCCTGGCGCTGATCATGCTGGGCGCCGGGCTGCGCTTTTCAGACGCCCTGCGCTATGGACGGATGCTGGCCTGGGCGTGCCTGGTCAAGCTGGTGCTCATCCCGCTGGGTACTGTGCTGGTCGTGCATGCCCTGGGCTTCCCTCCGGTGGCGGTGACGACCGCGATGGCCATGACGGGCGTTCCCACGGCGGTCTCCTCCTTCGTGATGGCCCGCGAGATGGGCGCGGACAGCGACCTGGCCGCCCAGCTGGTCATGAGCACGACGGTCGTCTCGGTCTTTACGATCTTTTTCTGGGTCATGGCGCTCTCCAGCCTCGGCTGGATCGGATGAGGAGGATGCGATGAACAACTGTCAGCTCTGCGGTCGCCCGGGGACGGTGCGAACCTTTGCGGAGGTGCTCACCCAGCACATCCGAGGCATGCGCGAGCAGCGCGCTCAGGCGCTGGGCGATGTCGTCCAGATCTGCCTGTGCGAGGACTGTATCCATCGGGCCATCGCCGATCAGGCGGCGCAAAAGCGGAGCCTTCGTCTGATCCTGCCGCATGCGGGGCTTCTGATCGTGGGCGCGGCGCTTTGCGCGCTGCCCGCGCTGCTGGGCAAGGCGCAGACCCTCTTTGGCGCGGCCCTCATGGGCGTGGCGCTGCTGGGCGGGGCGCAGAGCTGGCGGCAGGCCGGTCAAAGGCGGACGCAGGCATCGCGGGCGCTCGTGGGAGAGGGACGCGAGGCCTTTGTCGAGGCGCTGGCGCGGCGGTGGCTGCCAGAGCGGTCGGGGGAGAATGCGCTGCGCTACATCTACCTCTATCCAGGCATCGAGCACACGCGCCCTGCGCAGCTCGGGCTTCGCTACGAGCTGCTGCCGCGCATCGCCCTGCAGCTTTCCGACCGGCTGACGGGCAAGGAGGCGATGCCCGCCCCCAAGGAGCTGGGCGGGGGAGAAGCAGACGCATCCGAGGAAATGGGAAGGGCATGACGCCCGAGGAACACCAAAGGAGGCAACAATGGACATCATCCGGGAAGGCGTCGCCGGCAGTCTGGAATCGAGCGACGCGCTCATCCGCGTCTCGCCGGGGACGCAGGGCATCCAAATGGAGATCGAGTCGGTTGTCCTTGCCCAGTTTGGCGACGACATCCGCCGCGCCGTGCTGGAGGTCGCCGAGGCGCTGGGCGTGAGCCATGCCGCCATCTCGGTCAACGACCGCGGCGCGCTCGAGTGCACGCTCAAGGCCCGCGTGGAGACGGCGCTGCTGCGCGCCGCGAAAGGGGGAGACGCATGAGGCGCTCCATGCTCTTTGTCCCGGGCAACAGCCCGAGCATGCTTCAAAATGCCGACGTGCATCGCGCCGATGCACTCATCTTCGACCTGGAGGATGCGGTGTCCCCTGCACAAAAGGATGCCGCGCGCATCCTCGTGCGCAACGCAATTCGTGCCATGGCCTACTCGGGCGTGGAGCGGATCGTGCGCATCAACCCGCTGGGCACAGCCTACATCGAGCAGGACATCGCGACGATCGTCCCGCTCGCGCCTGACCTGCTCATGCCCACGAAGGTCGCCTCCCCGGAGGACGTGCGCACGATCTCGAGCCTGATGGCATGCGCCGAGGCGGGGGCGGGACTGCCCGAGGGGACGGTCGGCCTGATTCCCCTGCTGGAGACCGCTGCGGGCATCGAAAACGCCTTTGCCATCGCCTCCTGCGACCCGCGCGTGCGCGCGATCTTCCTGGGCGCGGAGGACCTGAGCGCCGATCTGCAAGCCCGGCGGACGCGTGAGGGCGCGGAGATCCTCTACGCCCGGGGACGCGTGGTCGTCGCGGCGCGCGCGGCCGGGGTCGACTGCTACGACACGCCGTTCACCGATGTGAACGACGCGGAGGGCATGGAGGCCGACGCGGCCTTTGCCCGCTCGATCGGCTTTAGCGGCAAGGCGGCGATCTCGCCGCGCCACGTGGAGGCGATCAACCGCGCCTTCAGCCCGACGCAGGAGGAGATCCTCTACGCCCGAGAGGTTCTGGATACCATCGCCGAGGGCGAGCGCCTGGGCAAGGGCGTTGTCTCCCTGCGGGGGAAGATGATCGACAAACCCATCGTAGACCGCGCCCGCCGCGTGCTGGACGCCGCTGAGGCCCTGGGCCTGGGAGGTAACGATGTCTAAGCTCATTCGTTCTCTGCGCGAGGCGATGGTCGCCTGCGGCCTGAAAGACGGCATGACCCTCTCCTTCCATCACCACCTGCGAAACGGCGACGCGCTGCTGTGCCAGGTGCTTGCCGAGGCCGCCGCGATGGGCATCCGCGACCTGTCCATCGAGCCCAGCAGCCTCTTTGACGTGCATCTGCCCCTGCTGGATCACATCCGCAGCGGGGTCGTCACCGCCATCGGCACCGACTACGTCTCCGCTGGCATCGGTCGGGCGATCAGCGAGGGCATCCTGCAAAAGCCCGTGCGCTTCCGCAGCCACGGCGGCCGCCCCGACGCGATCGACAGCGGCCGGCTGACGATTGACATCGCCTTCATCGCCGCGCCCGCCGCCGACCCGATGGGCAACGCGAACGGACTCTTTGGTCCCTCGGCCTGTGGCTCTCTGGGCTATGCGATGCCCGACGCACATCACGCGCGCAAGGTCGTCGTGGTGACCGACCACCTCATGCCCTATCCGCTGATCCCCGCCTCGATCGAGGAAAACGACGTGGATTACGTCGTGCAGGTCGAGCGCATCGGCGAGGCCAAGGGAATCGTCTCGGGCACCACCAAGATCACCCGCGACCCGGTCGGCCTTGCGATCGCGGACTACGCAGCGCGCGTGATCGAGCACAGCGGCCTGCTGGTGGACGGCTTCAGCTTCCAGACCGGCGCGGGCGGCGCGAGCCTGGCGGTCACCCAGTTCCTGCGCCCGATCATGCGGCGCAAGGGCGTCACGGGTAGCTATGGCTTGGGCGGCATCACGGGGTACATGGTCGAGATGCTCGAGGAGGGCTATTTTGACGCCCTGCAGGACGTGCAGTGCTTTGATCTTCGTGCGGTCGCGTCAATCCGCGACAACCCGAAGCATCAGGAGATCAGCGCGAGCCGCTATGCCAGCCCGGGCGCGCGCTCGGCGGCGGTCGATTCGCTGGATGTGGCCGTTCTGGGCGCGACCGAGATCGACACGGCCTTCAACGTCAACGTCCACACTGACTCCAACGGACTGCTCATCGGCGGATCGGGCGGGCACAACGACGCGGCTGCTGGGGCGAAGCTGACGATGATCGTCGCGCCCCTGATCCGCGCGCGCCTGCCGATCGTCGTGGACCGTGTGCTGACCGTCACGACCCCGGGGAACACCGTCGACGTGCTGGTCACCCAGCGCGGCATCGCCGTCAACCCGAATCGCCCCGAGCTGGAAGAGCGCTTGCGCGCGGGCGGCGTGCCCGTGCTGCCCATCGAGCAGCTCAAGGAAATCGCCGAGCGTCAGACGGGCGTGCCTCGTCGCGTGCGCCCCTCGGGGCGCGTCGTGGCCGAGGTCGAGTATCGCGACGGCACCCTGATCGACCAGGTGCGCTGCGTGCGCCCGTGACGGAGGAAGCATGCTCTTCTTTGAAAACGATTACGCGGTGGGCTGCTGTCCCGAGATTCTGGAGCGCCTCGCCCGTGAGAATCTGTCCCCGCGCCTGGGCTATGGCGCGGACGACCTCTGTGCGCGCGCGGCGGCGCGCATCGCAGAGGCCTGCCGCGCGCCCGAGGCGACCGTGCGCTTTGTCTGCGGCGGCACCCAGGCCAACGCGCTGGTGATCGGCACGATGCTCAGCCCCTATGAGGGCGTGGTCTGCTGCGCGTCCGGGCATATCGCGACCCACGAGGCCGGGGCGATCGAGTTTGGCGGACACAAGGTGCTGACCCTCCCCCAGCAGGACGGAAAGCTCCGCGCCGAGGATCTGCGGGCGTTGCTGACGGCCTTTACGCAGGATCCCACCCGCGAGCACACGGTCTATCCCGGCATGGTCTACCTCTCCCACCCCACCGAGCTGGGCACGCTCTACACCGCCGCCGAGCTTCGCGCGATCTCCGAGGCGGCGCACGAAGGCGGCCTGTCCCTCTTTGTGGACGGCGCGCGACTGGCCTATGGGCTCGCCTGCCCGAGCGCGGAGGTCGACCTGCCGCTTCTGGCCGAGCTCTGCGACGCCTTTACGATCGGCGGCACCAAGTGCGGCGCGCTCTTTGGAGAGGCCATCGTCTTCCCTCGGCAGGCGCCCTCGCATTTCACCACGCGCACCAAGCAGCACGGCGCCCTGCTGGCTAAGGGCTTTGCGCTGGGGCTTCAGTTTGACACGCTCTTTACAGGCGGGCTGTATCTCGCGCTGGGACGGCACGCCCTCGAGCAGGCGATGCGCCTGCGCGCCGGGCTGCTCGCGCGCGGCGAGCGGCTCTTTGCCGACAGCCCGACCAACCAGCAGTTCCTCCTCCTGGAGGATGCGCGCCTTGCAGCGCTCGCTCAGGCGGTGCGCATGAGCGTCTGGGCCAAGCCCGATCCGGGGCATACGGCGGTGCGCCTGGCGACCAGCTGGGCAACCCTCCCCGGCGAGGTGGACGCGCTGCTGGACCTGCTTTGACGCGCCGCGCAAAATGCGGAAAATCGGCGAATCGCTCTTGCCAAGCGCGCATGGGCGTGTTATAATCCGAGATTGTGAAACGGGCGTTCCGCTGTCGGTTGAGCCGCACATGAACGTCTAGGTGAAAGGAGAAAGATTCCCATGAGCGAGATCATTCGTGCCCTGGAGAGCGAGCAGCTCAAAAAGGACATCCCCGCCTTCCGCGTCGGCGACACGCTGCGCGTGATGGTCAAGGTCGTCGAGGGCGAGCGCGAGCGCCTTCAGGCATTTGAGGGCGTCTGCATTGCGCGCCGCAACGGCAGCATCCGCGAGACGTTCACCCTGCGCCGCGTGTCCTACGGCATCGGCGTGGAGCGCACCTTCCCGCTGCATTCTCCGCGTCTTGACAAGATTACGGTGCTTCGCCGCGGCAAGGTTCGCCGTGCAAAGCTCTACTATCTGCGTGGTCTGTCCGGCAAAGCCGCGAAGATCAAGGAGAAGTAATCCGCTGTCAGAGGGCTGGCCGCCGCGTGCGGACAGCCCTTTCTTTATACCAACCGACAAAGGGGGACGCGCATGCGCGACGAATCCTTCCTCGCCCAAGGGGAGATTCTCCGGGGCGAGGACAAGAAGATCAACTGGTATCCCGGCCATATGGAAAAATCGCGCAAGGCGCTGGCCGCCGAGCGCTCCCGCGTCGATCTGGCGATCGAGCTGTGCGACGCGCGCGCGCCGATGGCCAGCCGCAATCCGGCGCTGCTGCGCATGCTCGCAAACAAGCGCCGCTTGCTGGTGCTGGGCAAGAGCGACCTGGCCGATCCGCGGCAGACGCAGGCCTGGCTCGCCTTCCTGCGCACGCAGGGCGAGGATGTGCTGGCCTTTGACAGCGTGCGCGGACGCGCCAAGGAGGTCATCGCGCGCGCCACGGCGGCCTGCCAGGCGGACATCGACCGCTGGGCAGCGCGCGGGGCAAAGAAGACCGTGCGCATCCTGGTGGCCGGCATCCCCAATGTCGGCAAATCGACCTTCGTCAACCGACTGAAGGGGCAGGGCATCGCCCGCACCGGCGACCGGCCGGGCGTCACGCGTTCCAATCAGTGGGTGCGCATCACGCCCTATCTGGAGCTGCTCGACAGCCCCGGCCTGCTCCCGCCCAACCTCGCCGACCAGCGCGCGGCTCAGCGCCTGGCCTGGATGGGCACGATCGCCGAGGGTGCGCTGGATCGCGAGATGCTCGCCATCCGCCTGCTCGAGGAGCTGATGGTGCGCGCGCCCGAGCGCACGCGCGAATGCTTCCACATTACAGGGGAGGCGCAGGGGCTGGCGCTGCTGGAGGAAGCCTGCCGCGGGCGCGGCTGGATCCTGCCCGGCAATACCGCCGACACCGCGCGGGGCGCGTCGGTCGTGCTGGACGAATACCGGGCGGGCAAGCTGGGGCGCATGACCCTGGAGGCTCCGCCCAGGCAGGGGGACGCGCGATGAAAACGGATTGGGCTGCGCGCCTCCACGAGATCACGCAGGAGGATCGTGCCCTCTGGGACGAGGGGACGGCCTTTGCGGGCATCGACGAGGCTGGGAGAGGGCCGCTGGCCGGGCCGGTTGCGGCCGCCTGTGTCATCATGCCGCCCGAGCCGCTGATCCTGCGCGTCGACGACAGCAAGCGCCTGTCCGAGGCGCGGCGCGAGGCGCTCTACGAGCAGATCCTCTCGACGGCGGTCTACGCGAAGGTCGCCCTGGCCTCGCCCGAGGAAATCGACCGGATCAACATCCTGCAGGCGACGCGCAAGGCGATGGCCGAGGCGGCCTCGGGTGCGCCCTGCGGCCTGTTTCTGATCGACGGCAACGTCCTGCCCCCGCTTTCTGGCGAGGGGCGCTGCGTGGTCCACGGGGACGCCCGGTGCTACTCAATCGCCGCCGCGTCGATCCTCGCCAAGGTCACCCGCGACCGCCTCATGCGCGCGCTGGACGAGCAATACCCCGTCTACGGCTTTGCCCGGCACAAGGGCTATGGCACGGCGGAGCACATCGCCGCGCTGCGCGCCTACGGGCCCTGCCCGGCGCATCGGCGCAGCTTCATCGGGCGATTTGTTCAGGAGGCATGATGGATACAGGGATGCCCGCGCGTTCGCGCGGAAAGCTGGGGGAGATGCGCGCGGCGCAGTACCTGGAAGGGCTGGGCTGGCGGATCCTGGAGCGCAATGTGCAGACCAGCGGCGGGGAGATCGACCTGATCGCGCTGGATGGCGAGATCCTCGCCTTTGTCGAGGTCAAGGTGCGCAATGGGGGCGCGATCCACGCCCGAGAGAGCGTCACCCTGGCAAAGCAGAGGCGGATCTGCCGCACGGCGCTGTGGTATATGCAGCGCCACGGATTGCGCCGGCAGGCCCGCTTTGACGTGATCGAGATACAGGACGGCGCGCTCACCTTGATCAAAAACGCGTTTCCCTACCGGGGAGGGGCGTTCTGAAGGGCGAACGGAGGAGATCCATGAAGCAAAAGAAGCGGCTGATATACGCGCTGGCGGGGCTGCTGATGGTCGCGGCCATCGTCCTGCCCTTGTTGAGGCGGGATCGGGCGTCCCGCCCCCTGGAGGGCAATCTGCTGGTCAACGGCGACTTTGCGCGCGTGCAGGGCGATCAACCCGAGGGATGGCAGCAGGGGATGTGGGTCACCAGCCCGGGCGCATCCTACCTGGAGGCCGTACAGATCGACGGGGCGCAGGCGCTGCTTGTGGAAAACGCTGCGCCCAACGACGCGCGCTTTGAGCAGCGGGTCTCCGTGCGCCCCGGAACCCATCTGATGCTCACCGCCGAGGTGCGCGCCGAGGGCTGCGGCGACACCCTGGGCGCCAATCTCTCCTTCATGGGGGTCTACGGCACCAGCGCCGATCTGCGCGACACCGGGGGGCGCTGGGAGCGCCTGACGCTCTACGCGCACACCGCCAAAGACATGCGCGAGGTGACGGTCGGGCTGCGTCTGGGCGGCTATGGGCAGGAGAACACCGGCCGCGCCTGGTTTAAAAACGCCTCCCTGACCGAGGTGGAGAGCGTGCCGGTCGGCGCGGCCTTCGTCGAGCTTTCGACCCCCGAGCCCGAGGTTCAGCGCGCTCGGGACGAGGCGCCCGACCTTGCGATCCCGCGCCTGCTGGGCGCGGCGGCGGCCTATCTGGCGCTCGCAGCGTTCCTGCTGCTTCGCCTGCCGCGGTCGCGCTGGGGCGGATGGACGCTCATCGGCCTCTCGCTCGCCCTGCGCCTGCTGCTGGCGGCAAAGGTTCGGGGCTATGGCGTGGACATCGGCTGCTTTACCGCCTGGGCGGCGCGCATGGTGCAGACGGGCCCGGCGGGCTTCTATGCGGCGGACTACTTCTGCGATTATCCGCCCGCCTACATGCTGGTGCTGGGGCTGCTGGGCCTGATCGCCCAAGGGTTGAACCTCAGCCTGTCGGGTATGGGCATGCAGGTGCTCCTCAAGCTCGTGCCGATCGCCTGCGACATGGCGCTCGCCGGGCTGATCTACCGCGCCCATCGGCGGGAGGCGGGGGAGAAGCTCGCGGGGATCGCGGCCATCCTGCTCGTGCTCAATCCCGCGCTGCTCATCACCGGCACGTGCTGGGGGCAGATCGACGCGCTGACCGCGCTTCTGCTGGCGCTCGTGCTGCTAGAGGCGTTCCGGGGAAGCTGGCACCGCGCGATCCCGCTCTTCGCCCTGGCGGTGCTGACCAAGCCGCAGGCCGGATTGCTCGCCCCGCTGGGCCTCTTCGCGCTGGGCAAGGACCTGCTCGCCGGGCGCAAGGAGAAGGATGGCGCGGCGCGGCGCACCCTGATCGGCCTGGCGCTCGGCCTGGGGCTGAGCGCGGCGATTGTCCTGCCCTTTTCCCTGCGGCAGGGGGGCGTGGGCTGGCTCGTCCGGCGCTACGCCGACACGCTGGGCAGCTACGCCTATGCGACCCTGTCCACCGGCAATCTGCTCTTCCTGCTCGGCGGAAACTGGAAGCCCATCGGCGAGGCGGTACTCCCCGGCGTGACCTATGCCCAGCTGGGAACGGCGCTGATGGTCTGCGCCTTTGGCCTCGGCCTTGCGGTGCATGCCCGGGCGCGCGGGCGGGAGGGCCTGCTCATGGCCGCTGCGATCACGCTTCAGGGGATCTTCTGCCTGGGCGTGAAGATGCACGAGCGCTACATCGTTCCGGCGTTGGTCCTGCTGCTCTTCTGCGCCCTGCGCTCGGGGGATTGGCGGCTCTATGCCTCCTATGCGCTCGCCAGCGCTGCCTCCGCCGCAAACATCGGCGCGGTGCTGGCCTATGAGCACCTCGTCGCGCCCCACCTCTGGCTGGGGACGCTCGTGGCCCTCGTCCAGCTGGCGGCCTTTGCGCTGACGCTCTATGCCGCCGTCGACCTGGTCTTCCGCCGCCGCCCGCCGCAGCCCCTTCCGCGCTGGACGCAGAAGCGAAGGGCGGAGGAGGCACCTCAGGATCTGTCCCTGTCCGCGCTCCTGGCGTGCGCGCCCGAGCGCCTTCCGGTCAGCCGGGGCGGCGTTGCGGCGCTGCTCGCACTGACCGCGCTCTACGCGGCGGTCGCCTTTTACGACCTGGGCGCGCGCGTCGCGCCACAGTCCGGCTACGTCTCCACCGCGGAGGGGGAGCAGGTCGTGCTCGACCTGGGAGAGCGGCGCGAGAACTTCCACCTCTACTACTACGGGGGCATCTCCGACACGCAATTTGACGTGTCCACCTCCGACGATGGGGTAACCTTTTCCGAGCCGATTCGGGCGTATTTCGCGCGCGGCGAGTGCTTCAAGTGGCTCGCCCTGCGCAGGCCCACGCTCGATGAGGACGGGATGGCGACGGGCGCGAGCGGCGCGATGCACCCGCTCTCCGGGCGCTATCTTTCCCTGCGCTTTTCGGGGGCGGGGGCTTCCCTTTGGGAGGTCGCAGCGGTCGACGAAGACGGAAAGCCCTATCCGCTCACGGTACACGCGGTCGGGGGCGCGCGCGAGGGGCGTGGAGACGACCCGCTCTGCCTGATCGACGAACAGGAAACGGTGCCCGTCAAGCCGACGTACCACAACTCCATGTACTTCGACGAGATCTACCACGCGCGCACGGGCTACGAGCACGCGCACGCGCTGACGACCTACGAGACGACCCATCCGCCCCTGGGCAAGGACCTGATGGCCCTGTGCATCCATCTGCTGGGCATGACCCCCTTCGCCTGGCGTCTGGCCGGGACGATCGCGGGGATCCTCATGCTGCCCGCGATCTGGCTGCTCGCCCTGCAGATCCTGCGCAAGGAGCGCTGGGCGTTCTTTGCCGCGCTGCTGCTGGCCTGCGACTGCATGCACTTCACCCAGACGCGGATCGCGACGATCGACAGCTTCCCGGTGCTCTTCATGATGGCGATGTTCTTCTTCATGGCGCGCTGGCGGGCGGGGAGCATTCTGGGCGAGACGAGGGCATACCGAAGGGGTCTCCTGTGCCTGCTGGCCTCGGGCGTCTTCATGGGCATGGCCATCGCCTCCAAGTGGATCGGCTGCTATGGCGCGATTGGGCTGGCGCTGCTCTTTTTCGAAAGGTTCTGGCGCGACGCGCGCCTCGCCCTTCTCTGCCGGGCGCGCTCGGCAGAGGATGCGGCTTATGACGCGGCTGCCAAGACCTTCCTGCGCCGCGCCCCGGGTCTGATCCTGTGGTGCATCTGCTGCTTTGCGATCTTCCCCGTGCTCCTCTACATGGCCAGCTACATCCCGTATCTGCGCCACTTTGGCCCCCTTCGTCTGGATGGCGCGACCCTCCGGCGCATCTGGGACGCGCAGACGCTGATGTTCGACTACCACAAGAACCTCGTCGCGACCCATTACTTCGCTTCCCCGTGGTATTCCTGGCCCGTGATCGGCAAGCCCATGTGGTACTATGCGGCGGACTACGCCGCGCCGGGGATGGCCAGCTCGATCCTTGCCTTTGGCAATCCCGCGGTCTGGTGGACGGGGCTTGCGGCGATCCTCTACGCGCTGGGGGGCTCTGCGCGGCGTCTGGCGCGCCCCGTGCTCTCGCCCGAGCGCGAGGGAATGGACGGGCAGGCGCTCACGCTCATCGCCGTCGGCTTCCTCTCCGCCTATCTGCCCTGGGTGCTCGTCTCGCGGCTCACCTTCATCTACCACTATTTCGCCAGCGTCCCCTTCATCATCCTGGCGACGGTCTATGCCCTAGCGCGCCTCGAGCGGCTTCGCCCGAAGCTGGCGCGCCGTATCGCCCTTGTACTGGGGCTCCTGGCGCTCGGGCTGTTCATCGGCTTTTATCCGCTCGCCTCCGGGCGTGAAGTGGCCCGAGCTTGGCCGGATGCGATGGCCTTTTTCCCCAATTGGATGTGGTATTGACCGTTAAAGGCGAGCTTTGGCGGATAAAGCGCGAAAAATGTTCGGTTTTTTGCTTGACAGGGTGGGACCTCTGGGGTATCATCGCAGGGGGCCAATCGGCCCAATTCGTCTGTCTTTTTGGAAGGAGAAGGTTATGGTACGCACGATCGTAGGCGCGAACTGGGGCGACGAGGGAAAAGGAAAGATCACCGACCTGATGGCGGTCGATTCCGACGTCGTCGTGCGCTTCCAGGGCGGGGCCAATGCGGGACACACCATCATCAACGAATATGGCCGCTTCGCGCTGCATCTGCTGCCCAGTGGCGTGTGCAGCCCCGGGGTGGTGAACATCCTGGGTCCGGGCGTCGCGCTGGACATCGAGGCGTTCCTGCGCGAGCTGGAGACGATTCAGGCGGGCGGGGTGCCCATGCCCAAGATCCTCGTCTCCGAGCGCGCGCAGGTCATGATGCCCTACCACGTGCAGATCGACTGCCTGGAGGAGGAACGCCTGGGCAAGCGCTCCTTTGGCTCCACCAAGTCGGGCATCGCCCCCTTCTACGGCGATAAATATCAGAAGATCGGCCTCCAGCTCTGCCAGCTCTACGACGAGGACGTCCTGCGCGAGAAGCTCGCGCACGCTCTGGAGATCAAAAACGCCCTGCTCACCACGCTCTATCACGTCGAGCCCATCGACCTGGAGGAGATGCTGGTCAAGATGTGCGCGCTGGCCGAGGCCATCCGCCCCTACGTCGCTGACACCGACCAATACCTCTGGGAGGCGGTGCGCGCGGGCAAGCGCATCCTGCTGGAAGGCCAGCTGGGCACGCTGAGAGACCCCGACCACGGCATCTATCCGATGGTCACCTCCTCCTCCCCGCTGGCGGGCTATGCGCCGGTCGGCGCGGGTGTTCCGGTCTGGTCGATTCAGGAGATCGTCGCGGTCACCAAGGCCTATTCCTCCTGCGTGGGCGCGGGACCCTTCACCACCGAGCTCTTCGGCGATGCGGCGGAGGAGCTTCGCCGGCGCGGTGGCGACCGCGGCGAATACGGCGCGACGACCGGGCGGCCCCGGCGGGTCGGCTGGTTCGACTGCGTGGCCACACGCTACGGCTGCCGCATGCAGGGCGCGACCGAGGCGGCGCTGACCAACCTCGACGTGCTCTCCTATCTGGACGAGATCCCGGTCTGCGTCGCCTACGAGCTGGACGGCCAGCGCATCGACCATTTCCCGGTCACCCCGAAGCTCGAGCGCTGCACCCCGATCTATCAGACCCTCCCGGGCTGGAAGAGCGACGTGCGCGGCATGACCGACTTTGACCAGCTGCCCGAGGCGGCCAAGAACTACGTGCGCTTCCTCGAGCGCGAGATCGACTGCCCGATCCGCCTGGTCTCCACCGGCCCCCGCCGCGAGGAGATCATGCGGCGCTGACCAAATCAAGAGAAGACCCGAAGCCTTTGCGGCCTCGGGTCTTTTGTCGCTGGCTCAGACGATGGGGAAGGGATCGCAGTCCTCGCGGGGGAGGTCGCATGCCATCGGCGCTTCGCCGTCCGCGTTCATGCCGTCCAGGTCGTCCCAGTCCATCGGGCGCGCCCTGTCCGGAAGCCCCATCTCAAAGACGCCCAGCTCTTCCGGATCGTCCACCAACCCTCGCCGAGATCTTCACAGTCTGCCTCCGTGTCCGGGAATTCGTCCGCTTCCATCTCCGGCGCGTAGAGCGTCTCGAGCTCCATGAGGATCGCGCGGCCCTCTTCCATGGCTTGCGCGTCCAGCCGGTCAAATGCCGCGTCGCTCAGGGTTTCGGGGGTGATGTGCGCGAAAAGACCTTCGGGGCGCGGGTCAAAAATAGCTTTTTGACCGCATTGACATCCCCTCGGAGCGTGTTTGATCGGTTAGGATGAGTGTCCTCGGGCATGCCTGCGCGCAATGATGGAGGGCTGTCCCCCCTTGCATCGGTCGTGTATACTATAAGAAACCCCCTGACGAGATCCCGATGGACTGCACAAAGGAGGAGCCCATGCGAACCAAGTGCGTTTTCTGGGCGGTTGCCCTGAGCTGCCTGCTTTTGCTCCCCGGCCTTGGCGGCGCGGATGGGCCAGAGGAGCAGACCGCCCAAACGACCAGCCGCCTGGCGGTGAACGCCGGGCCGGGGACGAGGCGCTACTTTGACGAGCTGGGGAGCTATGGGCAGGCCGGGATGAGCGTCCGGGTGCTGGCCAAGGCCTACGACCCGAACAACGGCATCTGGTGGCTGAAGATCGTGATCCCGGGGAGCAAGGGGCGCACGGGCTGGACGGGGCTCAAGCGCTTTGACCACGCGAGCCTCGATCTGGACGCGCTGCCTACGGAGGTCTGGTACGCGGGCAAGGGCGAACCCTATGCCCCGGAGGACGTCCGTCGCCTGCCCGTCCCGGAGAAGCCGCGCGCAGGCTCGGCCGCATCGATCACCGCAAAGACCACCGACCGCCTGGCGGTGAACGCTGGGCCGGGGACGCGGCGCTACTTTGACGAGCTGGGGAGTTACGGGCAGGCCGGGATGAGCGTCCAGGTGCTGGCCAAGGCCTACGACCCGAACAACGGCATCTGGTGGCTGAAGATCGTGATCCCGGGGGGCGAAGGGCGCACGGGCTGGACGGGGCTCAAGCGCTTTGACGCCGCGAGCTTCGATCTGGACGCGCTGCCCACCGAATCCTGGTACGACGCCAAGGGGAAGCCCCTGAGCCCCTGAAATCCGGCGCATTCGGCTGGGCGGGGCGTGCGGCTTTCGCCTATTTAAGGAAAGCTTTCCTACTGTGATGCGCGCGGCACTTGCCCCGACGGGGGCGGCGCGGTATAATCCACAAAAAGACTTCCGAATGTGAAGGAGGAACCATCCATGGATATGCAAAAGATCCTTTCCGCCGTCGACCACACCCTGCTGAAGCAGGACGCGACCTGGGACGACATCGCCGCGATCTGTGACGACGCGATGGCCTACCATACCGCATCCATCTGCATCCCGCCCAGCTTCATCGCCCGAGCGGCGGCCTACATGGCGGGCAAGCCCGGCCGCGTCCCCGTGTGCACCGTGATCGGCTTCCCCAACGGCTATGCCACGACCGCGACCAAGTGCTTCGAGGCGAGCGACGCGGTGGACGCGGGTGCCGAGGAGATCGACATGGTCATCAACATCGGCATGCTGCGCGAGGGGCGCGACGCCGACGTGCTCGCGGAGATCAACGCCATCAAGGCCGCCTGCAAGGGCAAGCTGCTCAAGGTCATCATCGAGACCTGCCTGCTCACCGAGGAGGAGAAGATCCGCATGTGCGACATCGTCTCCCGCTCCGACGCGGACTTCATCAAGACCTCCACGGGCTTCTCTACCGACGGCGCGACCTTCGCCGACATCGCCCTGATGAAGCAGCACATGGCGGCGGGCAAGGGCATCAAGGCGGCCGGGGGCATCTCCTCCCTGGAGGACGCGGTCAAGTTTCTGAGCCTGGGCGCAACCCGGCTGGGCACCAGCCGCATCATCAAGCTTGTCAAGAACGAGCAGGCGACCGGCTATTGATCCCAGTCTGACAAATCCAAAACGATTGTTTACAACTGTATCAGAAAATGATACAATTAGATCCAGCGGGACACACGGACTGAAAGGAGAAAAACCATGGATCATAAGCTGTCTTCCCTGCTCAACGAGCAGATCAACAAGGAATTCTACTCCGCCTACCTCTACCTCGCGGTGCATAACTGGTTCGCCGAGCGCAACCTGGGCGGCTTTGCCGCCTACTACGGCAAGCAGGCGGCCGAGGAGCAGCAGCACGCGCTCAAGCTCTCCTCCTACCTGCACGACAACGGCGAGAAGGTCGAGCTGGGCGCGCTGGCCGCTCCGGCGGTCTCCTTCGAGAGTGCCAAGGACGCGGTCGCCGCGGTGCTCGCGCACGAGAAGAGCATCACCGCCTCCATCGAGCATCTCTATGAGACCGCGCTTGAGCTCAAGGACTATCGCACACAGCTGTTCCTGGGCTGGTATGTGACCGAGCAGTGCGAGGAAGAGAAAAACGCGCAGGATCAGCTCGATCGGGTCGCGCTTCTGGGCGATCATCCGGTCGGCCTCTACAGCCTGGACAAGGAAGCGGGCGCGGCTCGCTGAGCGACAACACGCTTCGGGACGCTGCCCATGCAGCGCCCCGGTTTTTAGAAAGGAGCAAACGATGCGCAAACTTTTGATTCCGGTGCTGGCGCTTTGCCTGGCTCTGTCGGCGATGAGCGCCGTGGCTGAGCCCCTGCTGGACGAGATCCGCGCACGCGGCGAGCTGCGCGTGGCGACCGAGGGGACGTGGTCGCCCTGGACGTTCCACGACGAGACGGACGCGCTGGTCGGCTTTGACGTGGAGGTCGCGCGCGCGGTTGCTGCGAAGCTGGGCGTCGAGGCGGCCTTTGCCGAGACCGAGTGGGACGCGATCTTCGCGGGCATCGACGCCCGGCGCTATGATCTGGCCGCCAACGGCGTGGAGATCACGCCCGAGCGCGCCGAGAAGTACAATTTCTCCACGCCCTACGCCTACATCCGCACGGCGCTGGTCGTGCGCGGGGACAACCAGGACATCCAGTCCTTCGAGGATCTTTCCGGAAAGAAGACCGCCAACTCCATCGCCTCGACCTACATGATGCTCGCCGAATCCTATGGCGCGCAGGCCGTGGGCGTGGACACCCTGGGCGAGACGCTCGAGATGGTCATCTCCGGCCGCGCCGACGCGACGCTCAACGCCGAGGTCTCCATCTACGACTACCTCGAGGTGCATCCCCTGGCCGACATCCGCATCGTCGCGCTGACCGACGAGGCCAGCGAGGTCTCCCTCCCCATCCGCAAGGGCGAGGAGAACGAATCCCTGCTCGCCGAGGTCAATGCGGCGATCGAGGCGCTGCGGCAGGAGGGCACGCTCTCGGAGATCTCCCTGCGCTATTTCGGTCGGGACATCACGATCCCGCCGAGCCTCTAAACCGCTTTCATACGACCCATCCCGGCCTCCGCGCGGCGGAGGCCTTCGCCATTTTTGGGAAAGTTTTCTAAAGCGCCCTGGACGAAAAAAATGGGAAAAACAGACGATAATAGCGTGTAATATCCTGTGTAATAAGCCTATAATGGCTTGCGAAATGCCGAAAGGATGAAGCAAAATCGCATTGACAATTTGATGGCACATCGATATAATGATTGTAGATCCCCGTAGTGTCGGGGAAATGCATCGGCGCACTACGTCGAAGAAAGAAAGAGGTGTCTTCCTATGAAAAAGTTCCTCGCTCTGGCTCTCGTTCTGGCGATGTCTCTGACGCTCGTCGCGAGCCTGGCGCTGGCGGATGAAGCCAAGACCTACAAGGTCGGCGTCTCCATCTACCAGTACACGGACAACTTCATGACCCTGTACCGCAACGAGATCGAGAACTACTTCAAGTCTCTCGAGACCGACACCGTGAAGTATGAGATCACGATGGCTGACGGCAAAAACGACATGGCCGAGCAGACCAACCAGATCGAAAACTTCATCACCCAGGGCATGGATGTCATCATCCTCAACCTGGTGCAGACCTCCTCTGCCGACGCCCTGATCGAGAAGATCGTCGCTGCGGACATCCCGCTGGTGCTGATCAACCGCGAGCCCCTGGCCTACGGCGAAGACGGCAAGCCGCTGGACGAAGCCTATGAGGGCATCCTCAACAACGCCAAGGTTTGCTATGTTGGCGCTGACGCCCGTCAGTCCGGCACCTTCCAGGGCGAGATGGTCGCGGACCTGGAGAACCACGGAGACATCAACGGCGACGGCAAGATCTCCTATGTCATGATCGAGGGCGACCCGGAGAACATCGACGCGCAGTACCGCACCGAGTTCTCCATCAAGGCGCTGACCGACGCCGGCTACGAAGTCGAGATGCTCGACGACCAGATCGGCAACTGGGATCAGACCAAGGGCCAGGAGCTGGCCGCCAACGCGCTGACCAAGTTCGGCGACAAGGTTGAAGTCATCTTCTGCAACAACGACGGCATGGCGCTGGGCGCCTCCACCGCCATCAAGACCGCTGGCCGTGTCGTCGGCGAAGACATCTACCTCCTGGGCGTTGACGCTCTGGAAGAGGCTGTCGAGCTGGTCCGCAACGGCGAGATGACCGGTACCGTCCTCAACGACCACATCGGCCAGTCCCACAAGGCGGTTGACGTGGCGGTCAGCCTGCTGGGCGGCGAGAACGTTGAGAACTACTACTGGGTCGACTACGTGAAGGTCAACAAGGCCTACGTCGACGCGATGTAATCGCTGAGGCGGCCTCAGGGCTGCCAAGTTCGAAAAGACGGGTGGGCATCGCCCACCCGTCCTTTCCGTTAGCACTTTTCATCATGCAGGCCGACAGTCTGCATGGTGAAGAGCGCCATGACAGGCGAAAGAAGGGAGGCATGCCCCATGTCTGAATACGTGCTCGAGATGCAGGGCGTGTGCAAGTCCTTCCCCGGCGTAAAAGCGCTTGACCATGCCCAGCTGCGGCTGCGGCCGGGCAAGGTGCACGCGCTGATGGGGGAGAACGGCGCAGGCAAATCGACCCTGATGAAGTGCATGTTCGGCATCTACAAGATGGACGAGGGCGAGGTCCGCATCGACGGCGCGCCGGTCGTGATCCACGACCCGATGGAGGCCCTGAACAAGGGCATCGCGATGGTTCACCAGGAGCTCCAGCCGATCCCGGCCCGCACGGTCGGCGAGAACATCTTCCTCGGGCGCTATCCGATGAAGAAGATCCTCGGCGTCATCCCGGTCGTCGACCATCCCAAGATGTACCGCGACACCGCACAGCTGCTCAAAAAGGTGCGGATGAACTTCGATCCCAGGCAGAAGGTCGGCGAACTCTCCGTCTCGCAGATGCAGTCGGTGGAGATCGCCAAGGCCGTCTCCGCAAACTGCCGCGTGCTCATCCTCGACGAGCCGACCTCCTCGCTCACCGCCAACGAGGTCGAAGCGCTTTTTACCATCATCGAAGACCTCAAGGCCGAGGGCGTCGCGATCGTCTACATCTCGCACAAGATGGACGAGATCCTGCGCATCAGCGACGAGGTCACGATCATGCGCGACGGCCAGTACATCGGCACCTGGGCGTCGCACGAGCTGACCACCGACAAGATCATCACCCAGATGGTCGGACGCGAGCTGACCAACCTCTATCCCCAGCGCCACAACGTGCCGGGCGAGGTCGTCTTCGAGGTGCGCGACTTCACCTCCATCAACCCGCGTTCCTTCCGCGACGTATCCTTCACGCTGCGCCGGGGCGAGATCCTGGGCGTCGGCGGCCTGGTAGGCGCACAGCGCACCGAGCTGATGGAGGGCCTCTTCGGCATCCGCTCCCACAGCAAGGGCCAGATCTTCTACAAGGGCAAGGAGCTCGTGATCAACCGGCCCAAGGCCGCGATCGACCAGGGCGTCGCTATGCTGACCGAGGATCGCCGCGGCACCGGCATCATGGGCGTGCTCAGCGTCGCGGACAACGTCTCCGTCGCCTCCCTGAGCAAGTACCTCGATCTGGGCATTGCGATCAACCGCAGGAAGGTCGAAAACCTCGTCCAGGACAACGTGCGCAAGATGAACATCAAGACGCCCTCGTCCAAGACGCAGATCAAGACGCTCTCCGGCGGCAACCAGCAGAAGGTGCTCATCGGGCGCTGGCTTGCCAACGACCCCGACGTATTCATCCTCGACGAGCCGACGCGCGGCATCGACGTGGGCGCGAAATACGAGATCTACTGCATCATCGAAGAGCTGGCGCGCGAGGGCAAGAGCATCATCATGATCAGCTCCGAGATGAGCGAGCTGATCGGTATGAGCGACCGGATCATGGTCATGTGCGATGGCCGCGTCACCGGCTTCATCGATGGCAACCAGGCGACGCAGGAGAACATCATGCAGCTCGCCACGCAGTTTGAGTGATCGAGGAGGAAGCGAGAATGCAGAAAAATGTAGCGGGACAGAGGTCCCAGCAGAGCGTGGTCCATCAGGGGATTGCCCTCATCAAGGGCAACCCGATCGTCTTCCTTCTGCTCATCGCCGCGATCATCGTCGGCGTGATGAAGGATAACTTCTTCTCCTGGGCGAACTTTGGCAACCTCTTCTCCAACACGGCGGTTCGCTTTCTGATCGCCCTGGGCGTCTCCGGCTGCCTGATCACCAAGGGCACCGACCTCTCCGCCGGCCGTCAGGTGGGCTTTGCCGCGGTCATCGCGGGCATCCTCTGCCAGCGTGGCGACTACTCCGGCCGCCTCTGGAAGAGCATTCCCGAGATGAACATCGGCCTGGTGCTGCTGGTCGTCCTGATGCTCGGCCTGGTCTGGGGCATCATCAACGGCCTGATCGTCACCAAGCTCCACGTGCCGCCCTTCATCGCGACTCTGGGCACGCAGACGATCATCTACGGCATCTCCCTGGTCATCTCCGACGCGCAGCCGATCGGCGGCTTCCAGAACATCTACACGAAGCTGATCAACGGCCGTCTGGGCAATGTGCGCGGCTTCCACCTGCCCTATCTCTTCTTTGTCGCGCTGGTCTTCGGCATCCTCTTCTGGTTCATCTACAACCTGACCTGCCACGGCAAGTACATGTACGCGATCGGCGGCAATGAGATTGCGGCGGAGGTCTCCGGCGTCAACACGACCCGCACCCTGATCCGCATCTACGCGACGGCGGGCCTCATGTACGCGCTGGCGGGCTATCTGCTGGCGGCCAAGTCCGGCGGCGCCTCGGCCTCCATGGGCCAGGGCTATGAGCTGGAAGCCATCGCGGGCTGCACGATCGGCGGCGTCTCCACCACGGGCGGCATCGGCACGGTGCCCGGCATCCTGGTCGGCGTCCTGGTCTTCGAGCTGCTCAAGATCATCCTCCAGTTCCTGGGCGTCAACCCGTATTACAACTACGTTGTGCAGGGCCTGGTCATCGTCCTGGCTGTCTCGCTTGACATCCGCAAGTACATCGCCAAGAAGTGATGGACGAGCGGCAACGCGAATTGGCTCGGCGCGAAGAGGAAAGGACCGAGCGCGATAAGAAGCTTGAAAACAAGCCCTTCACCCGCGCCCTGCTGCAAAAGAAGGAAGGGTGGTACGATCGGGTGCCGCTGAGCGTGCGTCAGCTTGACGTGCTCATCGCCGTCTCCGGCACGCTGCTCGCCCTGGTCTTCTTGCTCATCCTGCTCGAGGCGACCGGCCTGTTCAAAATCGGTTGAAAAGGCCGCCGTGGAAGACCACGGCGGCCTTTCTTGCGCTGTAGGAGCCATTCACGGTACGCGACGGGGTTGAAACCCCATTCTAGGGATGCTACAATAGAGGGCAGTTTGAATGAAGGGGTGAAATAGGTGATCTACGCGAAGGACCTCTTCCGCCTGGAAAAGGTGCAAGGCCTGCGCCAGGTGGCGGGGCGCGCTGGGCTGGAGCGACCGCTCAAGGCGGCCGTTCTCTTTGAGTACGACTCCCAGCGCCTGCAGAGCCGCGACTATTACCGTGACGACCTCGTGCTGCTCACCCTCGCCTACGCCCGGGAGGACGCGACCCTGTTGACCTCCTCGCTCATGCGGCTGATCTGGCAGGGGGTCGGCGCGCTTCTGATCAAGACCGGATACTATTCCGAGCTGCCCGACGCCGTTCTGCGCGAGGCCGAGCGCACGGCGACCCCCATCTTCCTCTTCGACGAATCCTACATCGAAGAGGCTCTGCTCGAGGCGACCGAGCTGATCCGGGGCTGGTGCCGCTTTGCGGGCTTTGAAAAAGACCTGGACGAGCTCATGCGCGAGGCGCTTGCCGACGAACAGGTGCGCCAGCGCCTGCATCGCATCGATCCCGGCTGGACGGGCGAAGGCCGGGTCTATGCGATCGCGGCGGGCACGCGCAAAGCCGAGGTTTCCGAGGCGCTCTTCCGATGCCCGCAGGCCAAGGCCGACTGCGTCTTCATGGCCTGGCGCTCGCTTCTGCTCGCCATCATCCATCACCCCCCGCAGGAAGACGCCTTTGCGCCGCTGGAGATGATCTTTGCGCATGCGGGCGTGAACACGGAGGGGCTCTTTCTGGGCGCGAGCAGCCCCTGCCCCGCTGCCGAGTGCATCGGCGGGTCGCTCTGCGAGGCGGTCTACGCGGTGCGCGCGGCGCAGGCCTGCGGACAGCCGCGCATGGAGGGCAAGGACATGGGCCTCTACGCGTTTCTCTTGCCGATGAGCGAAAATGCCTTTGCCTGCCGCCGCGCGCGCTGTCTGATGGACCGACTGGCGGCCTACGACCGGAGCAACCACGCCGAGACCGTGCAGACGGCGCGCGCCTACATCGAAAACGGGAGGGACGTCCCCCGCGCGGCCAAGGCGATCTACCAGCATCCCAACACGGTGCGCTACCGCCTGGGAAAGATCCGCAAGATCGTGGGCATCGAGGACGAGGCGACCTTCCAGTCGATGCTCGAGCTCGCGGTTCGGCTTTCCGACATCGCGCAGAGGGGCGTTTGAGCGCCTGCGCATGGGACCGTTCCTTGATCCTCTACCGTTCCCTGCGGCCTTGGCCGGGGGAACGCTTTCTTGTCACCCTGTGTGGAAAGGCGAAACGATGCTGATCATCTCCCGCGCGGCCCTGCTTCCCTACGACGGCGGAGAAGCTTCCTGCCGTGCCTTTGCGCCCGACGCGGAGGAGGGCGCGTATCTCTCGACCCTTGCCGAGCAGATCCTCGCCTCCGACGCGAGCCGAAAGACCGCGCTGCAGGACGAGGAAGACGAACGACTCTCCCGCTTCGGGCGCGCGCCCTTCGAGGAGGCGGCGGGGGCGCTGCTCTCCGACATGCACGGGGCGCTTCGCGCGGCGGAGGTGCCCGAGGGGGACTTCTGCCTGGGCGCCTTTGCCTTTCTGTATGCGGAGGAGCCGCATCTTTGCGTCTGTCGGATCACCTGGCAGAGCGTGCTGCTGCAGCGCATGGATCTGGACGAGGGGGGCGTGCGGCAGGCGCGGATCGCGCGAAGCCCCTGGGGGATGCCCCGCGCGGGCGGGAAGGACACCGCGGGCTTTGTCGTCAACCTGACCACCGGCGACATTCGGCTCAAGGACGTGAACGTCGTTACCGCCGAGGGGAATCGGGCGCTCTTTGCTGAGTTGCTCTTTTCGATGCGGGAGACCGTGACCGAAAAGGCGGCGCTGAAGGCCGTGCGCACCGCCCTGCGGGAGGCCGCGCCGCCCGAGATGGAGGCCGCCGAGCCGACGATCCTGCGCGCGCTGGCCCAGGCGGCCGAACAGGGCGAGATTCGGGTCGAGGCGGTTGCGCGCGAGGTCTTCGCGGACGAGCCCGAGTGCGAGGCACTGGTGAGCGCCGTCCAGGAGCGCGTCGCCGAGCAGGCCGCCCCCGCCGTCATCCCGGTCGAGAGCCCGAAAATCGTCCGCCGCCTGCAGACCCTGCGCCTGCGCACAGACACGGGCATCGCCCTGAGCGTCCCCCAGCAGCTCGCCGAGGACGCCGCCCGCTTTTCGGTGATCAACAATCCCGACGGCACGATCTCCATCTTCCTGGGACACATCAGCGAGCTGCGCACGGACTGAGCCGCGCTTTGTGGTTTCAAAGCGAACGCTTCTTTTGTTCAGGGTAAAGCCGGGCTGGAAGTATCGGATTTTAGGGTCGGCTTTTGATTGAGCCGTATGGCTGCCGAGGATCGAAGCGGCAGGAACAGACGGTATCGAAGCGATCCACGATCGGATCAGGGCGGTGCAGACCCAATGTGATTTGCAGCTTGGAGGCATACGATGAGGCCGCAAAGATCAGACTCAATCCCATGCGGTATCGCACTGGCGATTTCCGGAGGGTGCATGGATGCGTATTCCTACTTGTTTCGGGGACATGTTTTCGCCAACGCTCAAACCGGAAATATGCTGCTTTTTGGCGTTCATCTGGCCAATGGAGAGATACACGCATCGTTGAGATATCTTTGGCCTGTTCTGGCATTCATCACTGGAATCATATTGTCCGATGTGATCCATCAAAAGTGTTCGTTTTCAAAGATTCATTGGCGTCAAATCGCTGTGTTGATCGAAGCGTTGATTCTGATGCTTGTAGCATGGATTCCTGAATCATGCCATTCAATCGCCAATATGATGATTTCGCTTGCCTGTGGTATTCAGGTGGAGAGTTTTCGTACAATTCAGGATCACAGCATTGCAACAACCATGTGTATCGGAAATCTCAGGAGCGGCACGTATCACCTCGGTCAATATCTGAGCACGAAGAAGGATTCGTACCTGAAAAAAGCGTGTCTATATTACGGCATCATTTTGGCATTTGTGATGGGCGCGATCCTAGAGAGCCATTCGATTGCCATGCTCGGCTGCAAAGCGATTTTACTCTCACCTGTTTTTTTAATTCTTGTGTTTTTCATCATGTTGCGAAAAGCGGGTACAGACGATGAGAATCCGCATGTTGAAGGTTAAAATCTCAGCTTGTAGCGAGAAACAAAAAACCAAAAGAAGACGATCGAACGCAAAAGCGCCATCGTCTTTTTTGATTCGAAAAATCAAGGGGTGAGGAGGTATAAAGGCAGAATTTGCCAGTTTGTGCAGTCGTGGCGCGCGCCTTGGCGACGATGGGCCGCCGCAGCCTTTGGCGGCAGACGAGATGCACGGAAATGGGTCAGAGGACGCAATACCCGACGAGAGAAAGGAGGGCAGAGAGCAGGAGCGCCGCCAGCACATCGGAGGGGTAGTGATGCCCCGAGACGACCCGCAGGGCTGCGATGAGCAGGCAGAGCGCGAGCATGGCGGCTGCCATCCCCGGCGCAGGATAGAGCCAGATCAGGGCGAGGGCGATGGCGGCAGCGCTTGCCGCGTGGCGGCTGGGGAGGCTGCGCCGTTTGCCCGGGGTGTATCGCCCGACCGGGGGCAAGTGGAAGCGGTCGTAGGGGCGCTCGCGGCCGATCGCGCGGCGCAGGATCGTCGCGGTAAGGAAGCAGGAGGCCGGAACGAGGGCCGCGCGTCCCAGGCGAGGATCGCGCGAGAGGAGCAGTCTGGCGCAGGCGAGGACGTAGGCCACCGCACACAGGAGCGTCGGCAGGCGCAACAGCCGCGCGCCTCCCGGAAGGCGTGAAAGCACCTGGCGCGTCGCCCCGGTCATCCGGGCATAGGTCGCGCGTGTCATAGGTCCTCCGGCGCGCCCAGCAGGAAGCTCAGCGAGAGGGCGCAGAGAAATTCGGCGGGGAAGCTGGAGGCGGCATACACGGAGAGCGGGAAGTCCATCCCCCGACGCCCCAGCAGCTCGGCCAGGCAGCAGACCGTGAGCTTGCGATCCGGAAGCGCCGGGGCAAAGAGCTGAGCCAGCCGCGCGCTCAGCCGCATGCCGTCCATCGAGGCGATGAGCGCTCTGGCGCGCGCGAGAGGAAGGGCGCGCCAGAGCGCTTCGCGAAGCGAGGCGAGGGTGTAGACCGCCAGCGGGTCGAGCTCCGCCATCTCGCAGACGAGTTCACAGGCGGCGAGCAGGTGGTCGAGGGCATCGCGGCGGGCGCCCAAATGGGGCTCGAGCAGGGGGAAGAAGGGCGCGTAGTCCTTGCCGCGCAGGCTCAGCGCGCGATCGGGCAGCAGGGCCGTCTCCATGCGGCCGAGCGCCAGCACGAAATCCTCGGCCAGGGGCAGGGCAGCCTGGGCGGCATGTCCCTCAAAGGACCAGCGCACGCCGCGGTATGCGCCCAGCGCGCGCATTGTGTCGTTGAAGCCCAGGCGGCGATTGAAGGCGGCGCGCTCGGGGGAGAAGCGCATCAGGCCGCCCAGCGGGCGGGAGGCGCGGATGTAGGTTACGTTCGGGCGGCGCAGAGTACGCTCGTGCGCAAGGCTACGGCCATTGTCGACCGCGATGACATGCCTTGCGCCCCGGGCGACGGCCATGCCTACGGGCACGTTGTCGCAGTAGCCGCCGTCGATATAGCCCTCGCCGTCGATCTGCTGGATCGGGAAGATCGGGAAGCAGGCGGCGCTGGCCATGAGCCAGTCGGGGAGCGATCCGGGGACCATCTCCTCGAGCGTCTTTTCGACCATCCGAAGCCCGGAGACCCGCGTCGCGACCAGGCCAAAGCGCACAGAACCCTTGCGCAGTTCGTCCTCCCCGGCGCATCGAGCCAGCAGTGCCCGAAGCGGACCGACGTCGACAAAGCGCTGCTGGACGGAATCCGCGAGGAGCTGCGCGAGCTTTTCGCGGCGGGAGGGGAGCGCCTCGGCCTTCTCCAGCAGGGCGACCGACTCGGGGGTCACCAGGTCGGTCAGTCGGAGGCTTTCCCACAGGGATGCGCATTCCTCCCACGCGCCCCGGGCGAGCATCGCGGCATTGAGCGCACCGACGGAGGCGCCAAAAACCGCGCCTGCCCGGATGGACAGGCGCTCCAGCGCCTCGAAGACGCCGACCTGGTAGCTCCCCTTGGCGCCCCCGCCCCCGAGCACGAGGGCGAGGTCCGCGGGGTTGGCGGGCAGGGAGGGGATCATGCGCGCCCCTCGATCCCCACGAGGTCGACGATGAGCGCGGCCGTCTTTTCGACGCCCAGCAGGGCGGAGTTGAGCGTAAGGTCGTAGTTTTGCGCCTTGCCCCACTTGCGGTCGGTGTAGCGGAAGTAGTGGTTGCCGCGCTCCTTGTCGGAGGTCGTGATTTTGCGCAGCGCTTCGGCCTCGCCGAGGTCGTAGAGGCGCATGATGCGCTCGACGCGCGCGTCCATCGGCGCGTGAATGAACAGGTTGATCGTGTTCTCGCGCCCGGAGAGGATGTAGTCGGCACAACGGCCGACGATGACGGCGCGCTCCTTCTGGGCGATGTCGCGGATGACCTGCGCCTGGGCGACGAAGATCGACTCGGACAGGGGCATGTGCTGGGGCGCGAAGAAGCCGCCGGTGTAGGCCGAGGGTGCGGTCAGGGAATCGAAGAAGGAATTCTGGCTGCGCTGCTCGTTTTGCTCGATGAACGCGCCGGAGAGGCCGCTCTTCTCGGCAGCCATGGAGATCAGCTTTTTGTCGTAGCAGGGCACGCCGAGGCTCGCCGCCACCCGCATGCCGATCTCGCGTCCGCCGCTGCCGAATTCCCGACCGATGGTGATGATGAGGGGATTGCTCATGGTCCGTACCTCCTCAAAAGTTCTCTTTCTGCTTCCATTATAGCACAAAAGAACGGGACTGGGAATTTGTCTTTTGGGCTCGCCTGTGCTAGACTGCGGAGAAAAGAGGGGGTGCGATGGATGACCAGAAAGCTCTACGAAGAAGATCCGGCGCAGCTGCGCTTTGAGGCGACCGTGCTTTCCTGCCGAGCGGAGGGGGATGGCTTCCGAGTCGTGCTCGACGAGAGCGCGTTTTTCCCCGAAGGGGGCGGACAGCCCGCCGACCACGGCGTCTTGGGCGGCGCGCGGGTGCTGGACGCGCAGCTCGAGGCGGGCGTCATCGTGCATACGACCGATGCGCCCCTGACCCCGGGCTGCCGCGTGACGGGCTCCATCGACGGGGTGCGCCGCCGCGCGCTCTCCCAGCTGCACACCGCGGAGCACATCGTCTCCGGCCTGACCTGCCGATGCTTTGGCTACCACAACGTCGGCTTCCACATGGGCGAGGTCGTGACGATGGACTTTTCCGGCCCGCTGACCCAGCAGGACGTGCTGGACCTGGAGCGCGCGGCGAACGAGGCGGTCTGGCAGGACATCCCCGTGCGCTGCTTCGTGCCCGCGCCCGAGGAACTTGCCGCGCAGTCCTACCGCAGCAAGAAGGCGCTGACCGGTCCGGTGCGCTTGGTGTCCATCGAGGGTGTCGACCTGTGCGCCTGCTGCGGGACGCATATGCCCACGACGGGGGCGGTCGGGCTGATTCTTCTGCTGGGCGTCCAGCGCTACAAGGGCGGCGCGCGCGTCAGCATGCTCGCGGGGGATCGGGCGCTTGCGCATGTGTCGATGCTGCGCGCGCAGGTGCAAGGGGCTGCGCTCCGGCTCTCCCAGCAGCCTTCGCATCTGGCAGAGGGGGTCGAGCGGCTCGTGGCCGAGCGAGACGCGCTCCGTACGCAGCTCGCGCAGCAGGCCGAGCGCCAGGCGCTCGCGGGGGCGCAGGAGGCGCAGGGCGTTCGCTTTGCCCTGGGCGATCTGACGAGCGCACAGATCGCCCCGATCGCCGGGCGGCTCGCCATCGGTGCGAGGGCGGCGCTGGTGCTCGCCCCGACAGGGGCGGGATGGGACTTTGCGCTCTCGAGCACCTGCCTGGACGTGCGCGCCGCGACGGCTGCCCTGCTGACCCGCTTTGGGGGCAAGGGCGGCGGGCCGAGCGACATGACCCGGGGCAGGATGGCCTCGGGCAGTCAGGAGGCGATCCGCGCGGCGCTGATGGAAGCCTTGCCGAGCGATGCGTCCTGAGTGGGGCGCGTGCCGGAAGGGAAGCGAAGCGCCCTGAGAAAGCGCGTCGCGTCCGCCCCGCGCCGTGGGTTTTCTCGCGTCACCGGGCGCTTTAAAGCAAAGACACAGGCTGCCGGACTTCGGCGGCCTGTGCGCTTTGTAGCCCAAGGCGCAAAAGAACCACCAGCAGAGCTGGTGGGAACAAATAGCT
>R15__coassemble_350_pt1 | contig 65416 bp, 60 predicted proteins | sample R15__metabat2_low_PE_033 | metagenome-assembled genome bin R15
GGTATCAAGACTAAGCGCGGCACATCCCTCTGGCGGGGGACGAGCATTCGGGCAATCATCGACAACCCGATCTATATCGGAATCTACCACATGCAGGGTGTTCAATCTGAACCCTTTGAGCATCTGAGGATTATTGACAATGGTCTATTCCACCGCTGTCAACAGACCGTGAAAGGCAGATCGACTAAGAACTTCGGAGAAGAAGCGGTGGTTTTCCGAACGGATACGCGGAGCCTGCTGACCGGAATCATCTACTGCGGGCATTGCGGATGCAGGCTATGCTACAACCATCAGCATGAGGAGCGGAAGCTGGCCACCGGCGGCACCTCCATCTACGATTATGAGACTTACCGCTGTTACCGGAAAATCTCATCAAGAAAAACCTGTACTGGTCAGAGCGCATACAAAGCTTCTGTCCTAAACGAAGCTGTCGAGCAGCAGGTAAGGCTTTTCCTTTCAAAGATCGAATCGGTACCCAAAGACCACCTGATGGAAATTGCCAGCGCCAGAAATGAGGAAACCTACAAGGTGGCCTTTAAGCAAGCTCAGAAAGATTTTGAAAATGCGCAGAATCAGGTTACGGCTTTGGAAGAAGAAGCGGTCAAGGCGCTGACGGGAGAAAGCCAGCTCGACCTGAGCATCGTCAGCTCCATGCTGATGAAGCATCGCGCCAAGCTGGAAGCGGCGGATGCAGCCATGAAAGAAGCACAGACCCGGATGGAAGCTGAGAAAGAAAACGCCCGGGAGACTAAAGCTCAGATCGATGAACTGCTTTCCTGGGCTGAGTGTTTTGACAAAGCAGACATGGGAACCAAGCACCTGATCGTCGCTAGACTGTTTGAACGGATTGAAGTCAACACAGGATACAAGGTCTTCCTCAAATTCAGGATTTCACTGAAACAGTTCCTCGGTCAGGAATAACCTGGTCGGGGATTTTGATATACCTGCGAGGGCACAACCTGGCAGGTTTTTTGCCGAATCGAAATTATTAAGATAGGAACAATCAGTGGCGAGTGTGTCTTTCCGGCAAAAGAGCTACTCGATGCGGGCAACCCGTCAACATCGAAAGCGGGCAAAAAAGATACTCGAACAATCAACCCGTTCACATTGAAACCAGCAAGTCGTTCACATCGACGCTGGGCTACCGTTCACATCGAGTCGAGTGAACACAGTGTGCGACCGCCCTGTTCACATAGAGAAATGAAACCTCTCGGAAGACAAAAATGAAACCCCTGCGGGAGCAGGGGACAAAAAGAAAAGCCCTTGATTTACAAGGACTTTTCCGCGTTGGTGGTCGCAACAGGACTCGAACCTGTGACCCCATCGATGTGAACGATGTGCTCTACCAACTGAGCCATGCGACCTAATTCCGAACTTTTTTGCCCATCCGCCAGAATTTGTTCGGCTTTCTTCTGGTTTTGTTCATGTCGGTCTTGGGTACCAGTGGGGCAGACACTTGAGTTACTCATAACATGGCTGTCGATAATTTTTACCAGTGGGTTCTACCAACTGAGCCATGCGACCGAACAAGCATATTGTATCTGATTTCGATTGTGCTGTCAATCCCTTTTTGGGGCAGATTTTCAGGAAGGAATGCGCGGCACTTACCCCAAAAAAACAGGCTGAGCCATCCATTCCTTTCTAAATGGAGGCGGGGATCTGGCGGAAGGGCGGATTGCACAACGAGCGAAGATGGGGTAGAATACAGTTCGTTTCAAGGTCTGCCTTTAGGGAGATAATGAGGAATCACCATGACACTGGACCAACTGAAGATCGGTCAGAGCGCACGGATCGACACCGTCGGCGGGGAAGGTGCGCTCCGTCAACACTTTTTGGATATGGGCGTGATCCCCGGCGCGGAGCTGACCCTGGTGCGTCTGGCGCCGATGGGTGATCCAATCGAGGTTCGCATTCACGGCTACGAGCTTACGCTGCGCCTGGCGGATGCCGCGAAGATCGACATCACGCTGCTGGGGGAAGGGGAGAGGACTGTGCGCCCCTTCCCCAAGGAGCGCAGGGTCCCCCACCCCAATCTGGGCGAGCCGGGCATTCACCACGACAAGCGTGCGGAGCCCCTGCCGGAATCCCATGTGCTGACTTTTGCGCTTGTGGGCAATCAAAACAGCGGGAAGACGACTCTCTTCAATCAGCTGACCGGCTCCAATCAGCACGTGGGCAATTTTCCGGGCGTCACGGTCGATCGCAAGGATGGCGTGATCCGCGGACATGCGCGCACACGGATCACGGATTTGCCGGGCATCTATTCGATGTCTCCCTACACAGGGGAGGAGATTGTCTCCCGCGACTTCGTGCTGCATGAAAGGCCTGATGCGCTCATCAACATCGTCGACGCGACCAGCTTCGAGCGCAGCCTGATGCTCGCCATGCAGCTCCTGGAGATGGATAGGCCGATGGTCATCGCGCTGAACATGATGGACGAGCTGACCGGCAACGGGGGAAGCGTCGACATCAACGCGATGGAGGCTATGCTCAGCGTGCCCGTCGTGCCGATCAGCGCCGCAAAAAACCAGGGCGTCGACGAGCTCGTTACCCACGCCCTGCACGTTGCACGGTATCAGGAAAAGCCGAAGCAGCAAGATGTCTGCGCGCAGGATGACCACGGCGGCGCGGTACATCGTTGCCTGCATGCGGTGGCCACGCTGATCGAGGACCATGCCGAGCGGGCGGGTCTTCCGCTGCGCTTTGCAGCGAGCAAGGCGATCGAAGGGGACGAGCAGATCCTCACACGGCTCGCGCTCGACTCCAACGAGCGGGAGATGCTTGAACACATCACCCTGCAGATGGAGGCGGAGCGCGGGCTGGATCGCAGCGCGGCGATTGCGGACATGCGCTACACCTTCATCGACAAGGTGTCTCGCGCCTGCATCGTCAAGCCGCATTTGAGCAGGGAGCATCTGCGCAGTCAGCGAATGGACACGGTCCTCGCGGGCAAATACACCGCGATCCCCGTCTTTGTACTGATCATGGCGCTCGTCTTTATGATGACCTTCAGCTGGATCGGACCCTGGCTGCAAGGCCTGCTGGCAGAGGGCATTGGCGCGATGACCCTCGCAGTGGATGCGGCGCTTCGCGCGGGCCGGGTAAATCCGGTCATCCACGGCCTGATTGTGGGGGGCGTCTTCGAGGGCATTGGAAGCGTGATCAGCTTCCTGCCGATCGTTGTGCTGATGTTTTTCTTCCTCTCGCTGCTCGAGGACAGCGGCTACATCGCCCGGGTAGCCTTTGTCATGGACAAGCTGCTGCGCAGGATCGGGCTTTCCGGACGAAGCATCGTGCCGATGCTCATCGGCTTTGGGTGCTCGGTGCCGGCGGTCATGGCCACGCGCACCTTGCCTTCCGAGCGGGATCGACGCATGACCATCCTGCTCACCCCGTTCATCAGCTGCACAGCCAAGCTTCCGGTCTACGGCTTCCTCTGTTCGGCCTTCTTCCCGGACGAGGCGGGACTTTTGGTGATCGCGCTGTATCTGGGCGGCATCCTTATGGGCATCCTTTCCGCCTTGCTCTACAAGCGCACCCTCTTTGCCGGAGAGGCGGTACCCTTTGTCATGGAACTGCCGAACTATCGCATTCCCAGCCTGCGCACGACGCTTCAGCTCATGTGGGAAAAGTCCTGCGACTTCCTCCAGCGCGCGTTTTCGATCATCCTGCTTGCCTCGGTGGTCGTCTGGTTTCTGAAGAGCTTTGATCTGCGCTTTAACCTCACGCAAAACCCGAACGAGAGCCTCATGGCGGCCCTCTCAGAGGTGTTCGTGCCCTTGCTCACCCCGATCGGGCTGGGAGATTGGCGCATCGCGACGGCGCTGATAGGCGGATTTATGGCCAAGGAGAGCGTCGTCTCGGTGATGGAAGTGCTCTTTGGCGGTGAGGGCGGGATCCTCTCTGCCCTGACGACGACCGCCGCAGGCAGCCTGCTCCTCTTCAGTCTGCTGTATACCCCCTGTGTGGCTGCGATCGTCGCGGTGCGCAGGGAGATGGGCAGGCGCTGGGCGCTTGCGATGGTCCTTTGGCAATGCGCGCTCGCCTGGGGCGTCTCCTGGCTCTTTGTGCAGGCCATGACCTTCTTTGCGTGAGGCGCGTATGAGCGGATTGGATTGGCTTTTGACCCTGGTGCTGCTGGCGCTGCTTGGCGGGGCAATGGGGCGTGTCTTTGGGCGGCGCAAGCATGGCAAATGCGCAGGATGCTCGGGATGCCTACGGGCTGACGGATCGTGCAAAAGCATGCGGAAGAAATCAAGCGCTTGCGGTTTTCGAGGCAAACAAGGCGAATAAACCCCTAAATTTTGCGATTTTACCCGGAAAAGCGCCGTCCTGCCCTTGTATTTATTTCAAGGGGATGGTATACTGTCTGTGATTATGATGATTTTTGAATGTGTTGGGCAGTTTTTTTGATGGAAAGAGTGGGGATGCCCACTCTTTCTATTCTGAATGGCACATTTCAACCGACCACAGGAGGAAGACATGCCCCTGAGCGACCTCAATCGCACGATTCCCGCGCTGGAAAAGCTGGCGCAGACGCACGCTTGTACCCTTGTCGACGCGGAGATCGTCCGCGAGGGCGCCAGCCGCTATCTGCGCATCTACATCGACAAAGACGGCGGCGTCAGCCTGAGCGACTGCGAGGCTTATCATCGCCAGGTCGCCCCCATGGTCGAGCATCTCGACTTTGACTTCCTTGAGGTCTGCTCCCCGGGGCTTGATCGGCCGCTGCGCAAGCCACAGGATTTCATCGACCATCGGGGCGAGCGCGTGGAGGTGCGCCTCTACCGTCCGCACGAGGGACGAAAGGCCTTTGAGGGGACGCTGGTCGGCTTGGAGGATGGCGTGCTCAGCCTGCAAATGCCTGAGGGGCTCATGCAGTTTGGAGAGAAAGACGTCTCCGTCTGCAAGCTGGTTCCCCAGATCGACGACGAACTGCAGCAGAGTTTTGCCGACGACGCGGCAGAGGAAGAATAAACGGAGGACACCATGGTGGACAACAGTAATAAAGTGATGATTGATGCCATCGGCCAGCTCGCCAAAGAAAAGGGCATCCCCAAAGAGATCCTCTTTGGCGCGGTCGAAGAGGCACTCAAGAACGCCTACAAGAACAATTTCTCCCGCCAGAGCACCTACGCGGGCGCGCCGAGCGGTGAGGGCGATGCGCGCTATCGCCGCACGGCTGCCAACCCCAACATTCGCCTCGAGCTCAACCGCAGCACTGGCGCGGTGCACATCTACGCGCGCAAGACGGTCGTTGCCGAGGTGGAGGACGACGCCAACGAGATCTCCCTGGCAGAGGCGCGGCAGATTCTGCCCACCTATGAGGAGGATGACATCGTCGAGGTCGAGGTGACGCCGACGGACTTCCGCCGTGTCGCCGCCCAGACTGCCAAGCAGGTCTTCATGCAGAAGCTGCGCGCGGCAGAGCAGGGCAAGCTCTACGACGAATACGTCGAGCATGAAAACGAAATCCTCACCGCGATCGTCTACAGCGTCGATCCGGAGAGCCGCACGGTCAACATGGAGTTGGGCAAGACTCTGGGCCTCCTGGAGGAATCCCAGCAGATGCCCATGGACGTCTACCAGCCCGGCGAGCGCTTCAAGGTCTACGTGCTCGAGGTCATTTCCGAGTCCCTGCGCCCCGGCGCGAAGAAGGGGCCGCAGGTCAAGGTCTCGCGCACCCACCCGGGCTTGGTCAAGCGCCTCTTTGAGCTTGAGGTGCCGGAGATCCAAAATGGCGAGGTGCTCATCCGCTCCATCGCGCGCGAGGCGGGCAGCCGCACGAAGATCGCGGTGAGCGCAGGGCCCAAGTTCCAGACCATCGACCCGGTCGGCTCCTGCGTCGGCCCGCGCGGGCAGCGCGTGGAGCGCATCGTGAGCGAGCTGCGCGGCGAGAAGATCGACATCATCAAGTGGTCGCAGAACACGCACGAGTTTGTCGCCAACGCGCTCAACCCGGCGCACGTCATCGATGTCATCGGCGGCGAAAACGAAAAGCTCTGCATGGTCGTCGTTCCGGACAACCAGCTCTCCCTGGCCATCGGCAAAGAGGGACAGAACGCGCGACTTGCAGCGAAGCTGACCGGATGCAAGATCGACATCAAGAGCCAGAGCCAGTACGAGGAGTGGCTCGCCGCACAGGCGGTCGAGCAGGTCCAAGAGATGGGCGAGGAGCAAATCCCTGAAGGGGACGTCGAGATCTGAGGAGCGAGAGCATGTCGGTCAAGACTAGAAAGGTTCCGATGCGCATGTGCGTCGGATGCCGAGAGATGAAGGAGAAGCGCGAGCTGATCCGCATCGTGCGCAGCGCGGAAGGCGTGCTGAGCGTCGACATGAAGGGCAAAGCCCCGGGGCGCGGCGCTTACGTCTGCAGGTCCAAGGCTTGCCTGGAAAGGGCGGTGCGCCAGCGACAGCTTGAGCGCGCGCTCGAATGCCGGATCGACGAGACGATCTTTCAGCGCCTTGCAGAGGAGATGCCGGATGATTGAGTCCGATCGCTTCTACCAGATGCTGGGCCTGTGCATGCGCGCAGGACAGCTGACCCTCGGGGAGGACGGCGTACGAAAGGCGATTGCCACCGGCAAAGCCGCGCTCATCCTGGTGGATGCAGAGGCCTCCGCCAACACGAAAAAGCGCTTTTCCGACGCTTGCGCCTTTTATGGCGCGAGCTGCCTTGAGACCGCGCCGGGGCGACTTGGCGAGGCAGTCGGCAAGCCGGGGCGCATGAGCGCCGCAGTACAAGCGGGATCCATGGCAGAGCGGCTCGTCGAGCTGGCGCAAAAGGCGCCCTGATGGGCCGGAGAAATACAGATCATTACCAATGAACGCGAAAGCGGGGGTGCATGGGCAGAATGGCCAATAGAATTCAGGATGCAACGAAGGAACTGAGCCAGAAGGCGGGAAAACTGCTGGGGGATGCGACACGCGTTCGGCAGAGTGCGGAAAAGACGCTCTCCGAGATGAGGCGGATTGCGGACGGATTCCGTCAGCAGGCCGAAGCGGAGCGTCAGGAAAAGCTCCGCCAGGAGCAGCAGAAGGCGATCTCACAGCAGACCAAGGCGTGGACGATGCCCGATGATGTGCCGCAGACGCATGAAGCGCCTGCGCCCGCGCCCGAAGCGGACAAGCCGCAGGCATCCCCCTCTGAGGAGCGGCGTGCGCCGCGTCCGCAGGGGCAGACTGGTCCGCGTCCGCAGGGACAGGGCTTTGCGCCGCGTCCGCAGGGGCAGGCTGGTCCGCGCCCGCAGGGACAGGGCTTTGCGCCACGTCCGCAGGGACAGGGTTATGGTCCGCGTCCGCAGGGGCAGGGCTATGGTCCGCGTCCACAGGGACAGGGTTTTGCGCCGCGTCCGCAGGGGCAGGGCTTCGGTCCGCGTCCGCAGGGTCCGGGCGCACCCCGCCCGCAGGGACAGGGGTTTGGTGCGCGTCCCGCCGGTGGCCCCGGCGCCAGGCCGCAGCGCCCTGCCTCCCGTGGGGCTGAGATGCTTCCGCCGGTGGAGAAGGAGCGCGTGTCCAACTACGACCCGAACAAGAAGCTCCGCCAGCGTCAGCATGATCCGGAGCATCAGGGCTCAAAGCAGCGCAAGCCGCTTACGCGCAACGCGCCTGTGATGATGGACGACGAGGTGGCCCGTGGCAGCCGCCGCAAGAAGGGCAAGCAGCTCTCCGCGCAGCAGATGATGGCGCCCATCAAGATCGAAACGGCCTATATGACGGCCGAGACGATCACCGTGCGCGACCTCACCGAGCGCATCGGCAAGCCGGCGGGCGAGATCATCAAGAAGCTCATGCTGCTGGGCATCATGGCGACCATCAACCAGGAGCTCGACTACGATACGGCGAGCCTGGTCTCCTCTGAGTTCGGCGTGACGCTCGAGATGAAGCTCGAGAAGACCGCAGAAGACGCGCTCTCCGAGCAGGTCGTCGAGGACGATGAGGCGGCGATGCGCCCGCGCCCGCCGGTCGTCACGATCATGGGTCACGTCGACCACGGCAAGACTTCCCTGCTCGACTACATCCGCAAGACAAAGGTCACCGCGGGCGAGGCGGGCGGCATCACCCAGCACATCGGCGCCTACACCGCCAGCGTCAATGGGCGGCAGATCACCTTCCTCGATACCCCTGGCCACGAAGCCTTTACCGCCATGCGCGCCCGAGGCACGCAGGCGACGGACATTGCGATCCTCGTGGTTGCGGCCGACGACGGCGTCATGCCGCAGACCATCGAATCCATCCACCACGTGCGCGCGGCGAAGTGCCCGGTGATCGTCGCGATCAACAAGATCGACAAGCCGGACTCGAACCCGGACAACGTCAAGCAGGGGCTTGCGCAGCACGAGATCATTCCCGAGGAGTGGGGCGGAGACACGATCATGGTTCCGGTCTCCGCAAAGACCGGCCAGGGCGTCGACGACCTGCTCGAAAACGTCCTGCTGCTGGCCGACATGATGGAACTGCGCGCCAACCCCGACCGCAACGCGCGCGGCGTCATCATCGAAGCGCGTCTGGATCATTCCCGCGGCGCGGTTGCGACTGCGCTGGTGCAAAACGGTACCCTCCATGTGGGCGACATGGTCGTCGCGGGCAATGCGTATGGTCGTATTCGCGCGATGGTCTCCAGCCGCGGCGACCGCGTCAAGAGCGCGCTGCCCTCGATGCCGGTCGAGATCGTCGGCTTTGGCGAGGTGCCTGAGGCGGGCGACGAGTTCGTGGCGGTTGCCGACGAGAAGCTCGCGCGCCAGGTCGTCGAGGAGCGCGCGGCCAAGTCCAAGGCTTCGATGATCAAAAACAGCTCCGCCTCCACCCTGGAAGACCTCTTTGGCAAGATGGAGGAGGGCGAGGTCAAGGACCTCAACCTCATCATCAAGGCTGACGTGCAGGGCTCTGCCGAGGCAGTCAAGCAGTCGATGGAGAAGCTCAGCAACGACAAGGTTCACGTGCGCGTCATCTCCAGCGGCGTAGGCGGCGTGACCGAAAACGACGTCATGCTCGCGGGCATCGACGGCGCGATCATCATCGGCTTCAACGTCCGTCCCGACGGCAAGGCCAGAGACGCCGCAGCGCGCGATGGCATCGACATCCGCTACTACCGCGTCATCTATCAGGCGATTGAAGATGTCCAGAAGGCCATGAAGGGCATGCTCGCGCCCGAGTTCAAGGAGAACCTGCTCGGCCATGCTGAGGTCCGCGACGTCTTCCGCATCACCGGCGTGGGCACGATTGCAGGCACCTACGTCACCGACGGCAAGATCCAGCGCAACGCACAGGTGCGTCTGCTGCGCGACAACGTCGTCATCTTTGAAGGCAAGCTCTCCTCCCTCCAGCGCTTCAAGGATTCCGTCCGCGAAGTGGCCGAGGGCTACGAGTGCGGCGTCGGCCTGGAGAACTACGGCGACATCAAGGTTGGCGATGTGATCGAGTGCTTCGCCATGGAACAGATTGATCGCTGATGCAAACCCACGGAAAGCCGGCGAATGCCGGCTTTCTCTGACTTATAAGGATGTGAAACCATGCCCACCAAACAATACGAGCGGACCAATCGAATTGCCCCGCTGATGATGCGGGAGATCGAGCGGATCATCCGTGAAGACATTTCCGACCCCAGAACGCAATGTATGTTTTCCGTCACCCATGTGGACGTGACCCGGGATCTGCGCTATGCGAAGGTCTACATCAGCATCTACGAGGAGGACAAGCGGGAGGCGATGATGCAGGCGCTTCGCAAGGCCGCAGGCTTCATCCGCCACGGCGTTGGCGAAGCCGTACAGCTGCGCTATACGCCCGAGCTGCTCTTCCAACTTGACACCTCGATCGAAAATGGCGTGCGCATCGCGAACCTGATCCACCAGGTGCGCAGCAAGGAAGGCGACCATGAACAGGAACAGCTTTGAAAACTGGCTCGAAGTCCTCAAGGCGCAAAATGACATCGTGCTCTTTTCCCACGTCAATCCGGATGGGGATACGACAGGGGCGACGCTGGGCCTGCGCCTTGCCCTCTTGGCGCTGGGCAAGCGCGTGCGGCTGATTTGTGACGGCACGGTACCCGAAACGATGCGCTTTCTCGAGGGCTCTGGAGAATACCATCGTCCCGAGGAGGCCGAGCACTGGGAAATCCCTGCAGCACTGGCTGTCGATGCCGCCTCTGCCGATATGCTGGGCGCGGCGCGACCGCTCTTTGAGCGCGCAGCGATCCGCCTGGTGATCGATCACCATCCGACCAATCCGGCCTACGGCCAGGAGAACTTCCTCCGCCCGGGCGAGGCGGCGACCTGCCTGCTCGCCTATGAGGCGATCCGCGCACTCGGCGTGACCATCACCCCTGAGATGGGCACCTGCCTGATGCTCGGCATGTCGACCGACACGGGGCACTTCCAGTATTCCTATACCTCGCCGGCGATCCTGCGCGCTGCGGCGGATCTGGTCGAGCTGGGCGTCAGCCTCTCGGACATCTCGCGCCGGATGTACCGCTCCCAGCCGATGCGAAAGCTCCTGCTCACGCGCATCGCGCTTGAGAACCTCCGCTATTTCTACGACGATCAAATGGCGCTGATCGTCTTGAACAAGGCCGCATACGACGAGACGGGCTGCTCCTTTGGCGAGGCCGACGGCATCGTCAACCAGGGGCTGGAGGTCGAGGGCGTGCGCTTTGCCTTCATGCTCTCCGAGCGTCCCGACGGAATCAAGGTCTCCATGCGTTCGGTCGAGCCTGATACGGTCAACGACATCGCCTTTGCGCTGGGCGGCGGCGGTCACGCGCAAGCGGCAGGCTGTACGCTTCACATGTCCCTGGAAGAAGCGGAGCACGTGCTGCTCTCGCGCGTGGGGCAGAAGGTCAAAGGCGCATGAACGGCTTCATCACCCTGCTCAAGCCGCCGGGCATGACCAGTTCGGCAGCTGTGCTTGCCGTTCGCAAGCGTCTGCCGCGTGGGACGAAGGTTGGCCACGCCGGGACGCTGGATCCGGAGGCGGCCGGCGTTCTGCCCATCATGATCGGCAAGGCCACCCGTCTGTTTGATCTGGTGACCGACAAGGAGAAGACCTACGTTGCCCAATGGAAGCCCGGCGTTTCCACCGATACGCAGGACGCGTTTGGCGAGGCCGTGGCTTACGGGCGCGGCGAGGTGGACGCGAACGCGCTGGAGGCCGTCCTGCCCCGCTTTACAGGCGAGATCCCGCAGGTGCCGCCGATGTTCTCGGCGCTCAAGCGCGACGGCCAACGTCTCTACGACCTTGCGCGCAAGGGCGAGACCGTCCCCCTCCAGCCGCGCCCCGTATGGGTGCACGAGATTCGCGTGCTTTCCAAGGAGGAGGACGGGAGCTTCCTGATCCGCGTCCGCTGTGGCCGCGGTACCTACATCCGCACCCTCTGCCACGATTTGGGCAAGGCTCTGGGATGCGAGGCGCATATGGGCATGCTCTTGCGTACGAGCGCAGGCCCTTTTACGCTGGACAATGCCGTTACGCTCGAGGAAGTCGCGGAGGCGGACGATCTGACGCCTTTGCTGATGCCGATGGATGCGCCCCTTGGGCATCTCCGGGCGGTAACCCTCGGGAAGAGCGAGGAAAAACGCGTCCTGTCCGGCAATCCGATTCGCTTGAAGGACGAGCGGTTTCCCGACGGGCAGATCGTGCGCGTCTATATGGAAGAAGTATTTTGCGGCATCGCTCGCCTGACTGGAGGGGAAATCCGCTTTCAGGCGATGCTGCTGGAACGATAAGAGACCGCTTTGTGGTGGTTTGAGGAGAACATGAGACTCCTGACAGATGAGAGACAGTGGGGCGCTGCCCCGACCGTCGTCGCCTTTGGCACATTTGACGGCGTCCACCTGGGACACCGGCAGCTGATGCTGGAAGCGGTGCGACTGGGGCGCGAGCGGGGGATTGCCAGCATGGTTTATACCTACTCCAATCACCCCATGTGTGCCTTTTCCGGCATGGCGGAGCCGCCCCAGCTGGAGACGCTGAGCGAGCGGATTGCCTCGATCGAACAAACGGGGATCGACGCCGCGGTCGTTCGCCCCTTTACCAAAGCCTATGCCCAGCAGTCGCCGCGTGCCTTTCTCGAAGGGATTGTTGCGGCGATTCACCCGCGTATCGTCATCATCGGCTACAACTACAGCTTTGGCGACCACGGGCGTGGGAAGGCGGAGGACATGATCCGTTTCGGACAGACCCTTGGCTTTGAGACCATCGTTGTGGGCGAGGTTCGCCTGAAAGGCGAGACCGTCTCCTCTACGCGTATTCGTCAGGCGTTGTCCGAGGGGGATGTCCGTTTGGCCTGTGCGCTCCTGGGGCATCCCTATCAGGTTTCCGGCACAGCGCGACCCGGAAGGCAGATCGGGAGCGCCATCGGCTACGCGACGGCCAACCTCGACGTCCCCACCGAAAAGCTCTTGCCCAAAGACGGGGTGTACCTCTGCGAGGCGCTCCTCGACGGGCAGCGTTATCCCGCAATCACAAGCCTTGGACAACATCCCACCGTCCCGGGAAATCCCGGCCTTGAGGCGCATTTACTCGGCTATACGGGCACTCCGCTGTATCAAAGGCAGCTGCGCCTTGCGTTTTATGAGCGCCTGCGTCCGGAACGGCAATTTGACACGATGGACGCGCTGAGGGCACAGATCCAGCGGGACGAGCGCGACGCGAGGGCCTACTTCCGCCTGGATGGGCAGGCTTGACAAGACTCGATGAATGCGAGGACCTGCGCGGAGGCGGTACATGCGATGTTCGACCTATGATTCACCGCTGGGCACGATCTGGATGATTGGAACAGGGGAGAGGCTCATGGGCTTGCGCTTTGACGCCCCCATCGGGGATGCGCAGAGCATCACCCCCGGCGGTTTTGCCGAGGTGAGGCGCTGGCTGGACCGATACTTTGCGGGCAGAGATCCAGGCTTTCTCCCCGCAATGGATCCGCAGGGTACGCCGCTCCAACGCCGTCTGTGGGAAGTGTTGCGCACGATTCCCTATGGCCATACGACGACCTACGGCGCGCTCAGCGAAGCCCTTCTTGGGGGAAAGAAGGGCGCGCAGGCCGTGGGGCGTGCGCTTGGATGCAATCCGATCGCGCTGATCATTCCCTGTCACCGCGTGATCGCCTCCGACGGAAGCCTGTCGGGATACGCTTATGGCGCGCAGCGCAAGCGGCTTCTGCTTTGCTTAGAAGCCGGACAATCCATTCAACCCCCTTATTTTGAAAAAACCGAAAAGGAACCTATGAATCAAGACATCACCCGAAAAGAAGAATACGAGCAGAGATTTCCGCTCTTTGAGAAGATTCGACACGATCCCTCGGTCGAAGCCTATATTTCCGAACAGAATCTCGCCATCAAAGCACTGGGGTATACCGAGCACGGTCACGCCCATGTCGGCATCGTCGCCGAGCGCACGCGCTACATCTTGGAGACGCTGGGCGAGGACGACCACACCATCGACCTGGCGCTCTGCGCGGCGTGGATGCACGACATGGGGAACATCATCAATCGTGTCGATCACAGCCAGTCCGGCGCGCTGATGGCCTTTGCAATCCTCAATCGTCTCGAGGTGCCCGCTCAGGACATTGCGCCGATCATCTGCGCGATTGGAAACCACGATGAAGGCAATGGCGTCCCGGTCAGCAAGATCAGCGCCGCGCTCATCCTGGCCGACAAATCCGATGTGCGCCGTTCCCGGGTTCAGTCGCAGGACCGAGATCGCTTCGACATCCACGACCGCGTCAACTACTCTGCAACGGGCACCGACCTCAAGATCAACCGGGAACACAAGGGCATCAAGCTCAAACTGCACATCGACACCCGATACTGCGACATCGGGGAGTACTTCGAAATCTTCATGGAGCGTATGCGGCTGTGCAAGCGCGCGGCCAACAGCCTGGGACTCGAGTTTCACCTGATCATCAACGAGACCTCGCTGATCTGACACCCCCTTCGTCCCGATTTGCGTGATCCCATGCTTTTCTTTTGGGGGCGGCTATGCTATAATACATCCGAGGTTTCGGAACGATCCGAGGCCGATGACTGCTGAAAGGAGAAACCAAAATGGACAAGTACGAGTGCCCCTGCGGCTATGTGTACGATCCTGCTACGGGTGATCCGGACAATGGCGTTGCCCCCGGCACTGCGTGGGAAGATCTGCCCGAGGATTGGGTTTGCCCCGTCTGCGGACTTGGCAAGGAAGAGTTTACCAAGGCGTAATCATTCCACAGCGCTGATCAAAAGCACAAGGCGGAAGGACCTCGAAAGAGCGCCTTCCGCCTTTCTCATAGGGTGCGTCCACGATTCAATATGGAGGGCAAGATGGAGAAGGTCACCGAGGTGGTCGCCGCGCTGATTTGGCGTGACGGAAAGTTTCTGATCTGCCAGCGTCCCGCGCACAAGGCAAGGGGCCTATTGTGGGAATACGTCGGGGGAAAGGTGGAGCCGGGGGAGACGCGCGAGCAGGCGCTGATCCGCGAATGCCGAGAGGAGCTGGACCTTTCCATCACGGTGGGGTCGCTGTTCATGGAGGTGACCCATCGGTATCCCGATATGATGGTGCATCTGAGCCTGTTCAATGCCTCGATCCTCGAGGGCGAGCCAAAGCGACTCGAACATCACGACCTGCGCTGGATCGAGCCCAGGGAGCTCCCATCCTTCGATTTCTGTCCCGCAGACGACGAGATCAACGAGGCCATTTTGCGCCGCGCCCGCGGATAAACCGCCCTGCGTGGATGCGCCAAAGACAACCGACGACCGACCTGCGCCCATCCGAGGAGGTGCATCTTGCTCAAGCGTCTGAACGCACGCGCGCTGCCGGAGCGGAACGCGGTGCTCTTTGACCTGGATGGATTGCTGATCGATTCGGAGCGCCTGGCCATGGAGACCGTTCGGGAGACTTGCCAAGCTCTTGGCTACCGGATCGAAGAGCAGACCCTTGCGCGAGTGATCGGGCAGGGCCACGAATCCTGCCTTGCGCTCTATCGCGAGGCGATCCCAGACTTCGACGAGGCGGCGTTCGCTTCTTTGGAGGCAAAGGTCCTCTACGAGCGCTTTCGGAGCGATTTACAGACTAAGCCCGGCGTGGGGGAGCTGCTGGACGTCCTTTCAAGGCGAGGGATTCCCTATGCGCTTGCGACGTCCTCCGGCGCAGAGCGTGTGCGACGCTCCTTGGAACGCACCGGGCTCACGTCGCGCTTTTCCATCGTGATCTCGGGGGGCGACGGACTGGCGTCCAAACCTGCGCCCGATCTCTTTCTGGCGGCGGCGAAGGCACTCTGTGTCTCTCCGGCACATTGTCTGATCCTCGAAGATTCGCTCAACGGCGTCCGGGCGGGCCATGCCGCGGGGGCGCAGGTGTGTCTCGTGCCCGATCTTCTTCCGTATTCCTCTGCCTTCGCGCCCTTTTGCGACTGGACAGCCGAGACCCTTCTGGATGTGGCGAAGGCGCTCGAGGAAGGAAGCCTGCGATTCACGGATCCGCTGTAAGCTCCTTAAAGTTCAAAGAAAAACCATGCGGCACCGCGCCTCTTGTCAACAGGCGCACGATGCCGCATGGTTTTTGGATGGATGGGCGGTTTGGAAGGGGGCTTAGCCCTTGGCCTTCAGCTCTTCCCGGATGGCGCGGTAGCGGATGATCGGACCATCGCCGACCAGCAGGGTTTCTCCCATCATGAGAGAGGAGGCCTTGGGCCTTTGGGTGATGACCACGCGCCTGTCCTGACGTTCCACGAATTTGTTTGCAAACTTGCCGAGCCAGGCGATCAGCTGATCCACCGCCCGGATCCCGGTGATTTTGCAGTAGAAGCGGATGTAGAGGATGGTGTTTTCCTCGTCCACCGGCGCGAAATAGATGAGCACCAGGATCTTGTCGCTGATGTGATTGAGCCAGATGTTGGGAAAGATAAAGTTCAGGTTGGTTTGCTTGATGACACTCTGATCGGGCGTCTTGGGCGTCTGCCCTTGATCGACCTCGTTGTTGGCGCTGGTCTGAAGCACGCTGCCGTCCCAGAGCACCTTGGGACCGCTGATCAGGGTCTTGTTGCCCCTGCCGATTGAATTGGCGTGGACGATCGGTACATGCACGACGTCGAGCTGGTTTTCGATGCAGCGGCTGTAGTGAGAGACCCAAGGGTCATCCAGCTCGCTGTAGACGTCCTTTTCGTCGATCTGATCGTAGAAGAAGGGGAGCGTTTCGGTGGCCAGGCGATCCTCACCAAACCAGAGGTAGATGATGCCATACTGCTCGCGGACCTTGTAGGCCTTGACGTTGAATCGGCTCAGGTCTTCCGTACTGGCCTTGCCCAGGGCGGGGATGAAGCGACAGCGCCCGTCGGGGTCGAACTCGATGCCGTGGAAAGGGCATCGCACGCAACCGCCCTGAACCTTGCCCGCGCTTAAGGCTGCGCCCCGATGGGTGCACTGATCGTGAACGCAGCCCAGCTTTCCCTCCTCGGTGCGGAAGAAGACCAGGGGGAGCCCCATCCGCCTCACGCCTGTGAGACGCCCTTTCTGGACAGCCGTGGACGGCAAAACCGCATACCATTGATTCTGAATCATATGCTTTCTCTCCGATCTGGGTTGGTCGGGCAATGCTTTGGGCGAGCGGGGCATCCCCCGCAAGACGCGGCTAACGCGCACATGGAGGCTCAAACGGGAGCACAGCTTGCACAGAGGCCCGATTTCATTGTATCACAATCGGGGGATGAAGGAAGGGGAACATCTTTCATTGGGACGGAGAGTTTTTGCAGGGGTGCCTTGCATCCTGGGCAGGGGGGGTTAAATGGAAAGAAAGGCGGATTCGACACGGTTTCGTGCAGATCCGGTCATTTCGCGAAATGGATCCGCGCTATGCTGCACTCGCGGAGAATCGCTCAAAGCGGCGCCTCTGCCTGTACGCCGGCCGCTTGCCGGGTAAACAGCGCCACCGTCTCCACGTCGCCCGTCCAGCAAAACATGTCGACGCATTGCACGCGCCGCAACACATAGCCGCGCTCGGCGAGCCGCTTCGCATCCCTTGCCAGCGCAGGCGCGCCGCAGGAGACATAGACCACCCGATCCGGGATGGATGCGGCGATGGCGTCGAGCACGGGCAGCTCGCATCCCTTGCGTGGCGGATCGAGCACGACGACCTCTGGACGCAAACCGCCCTCCACCAAGGCGGGGAGGATGGCCTCGACCGCGCCGCAGCGGAAGCGCGCGTTGTTTACGCCGTTGAGACGCGCGTTTTCCTCCGCATTTTCAATCGCCTGCGGGATGATTTCAATGCCCAGCACCCGCGCCGCATGCCGGGCGAGCATGAGGGAGATCGTTCCGGCGCCGCAGTAGGCGTCGACCACCGTTTCTTCCCCACGAAGGGCAGCGAAGTCGAGGATGAGCGCGTAGAGCCGCTCGGTCTGGATCGGATTGATCTGGAAGAAGGCCTGGGGCGCGATGGAAAAACGAAAGCCGCACAGCGCCATCGGAAGGTTGGCCGATCCGAAGAGCACCTGCAAGTCGCCGTCGAGGGGGGCACTGTCCCGCTTGGGATTGTGTAGCAGACACAGCCCCAGCAGATTGGGCAGGCCTTTGCGCATGGCGTCGATCAGTTCGGCTTCTTGGGGGAGACGGGCTTTCGTGGCAACGAGCGTGACGACCATTTCGTCGCGTTCGTTCACGCGCGTCATGAGGCTTCGGATGAGCCCTCGGCCGGTCGTCTCCTGATAGGCAGGGGCGCCCACCTCGCGCATCCAGCGCAGCAGGGTGTGCAGCGCGATCACACTGTCGGGATGCTGAAGACGGCATCCTTCCTCCGGTAGGGGAATCAGGGTGTGGCTGCGCTGTGCAAAAAAGCCGCTCTTGGGGCTCTCGGGCGTCTGCACGATGGGGTAGGTCCCCTTGTTGCGGTAGCGCCAGGGCGCCTCCATGCCCAGCACCGGGGGCACCTCGACGCTCAGGCCACCAACCCGCTGGAGCAGGGCGGAGACCTGGCCGCGCTTGTAGGCGAGGGAGGCCTCGTAGTCCATGTGTAGGCACGCGCAGCCGCCGCATCGGGGGTAGGCGGGGCAGGGGGGCGCGCGTCGCGCCGGGCGGGGGGGTTTAAGGCGCATGATGCGGCCAAATGCATAGCGCGGCTGGCGCTTTTCGATGCGTACCTCCGCCTCTTCATCGGGAAGGAGACCCGGAACAAAGACGGCCATGCCCTCCTCGCGGCATACGCCGACCGCGTCCGCCCCAAAGTCGACGCAAACCATGCGCCTCACCTGATCTTTGCAGAGCATGAATCCTCCTGTGGGATAAAAAATCCCCCATCCAGGGGGGAGGGGATTAGAGGGTGTTGATCATGTTGTAGAGCGGCAGGTTGAACTCGCGCTTTTGCTCCAGAGCCATGGCGATCGGCATGTAGTAGACACGGCCGTCCTTGATGCCGATGACCTGGTTGCCGATGCCGTTGCGCAGGAGATTGACCGCGAGGCTGCCCGCCTCGAACGCAAACCAAGAGTCGTATGCGGAGGGTGTACGTCCACGCTGCGTGTATCCCAGAACCGTCGGCCGTGCCTCGGCCTTGGTCTTTGCCTTGAGGATCTTGGCGAGATACGCGGTGCTGATCGGATCGTCGTCGTGTACATTCACGCCGTTTTCGCGCAGCAAACGACGCCAGTCGCAGGGCTGCATGGAATCCCAAGCACCCTCGGCGACTACGACGGTGGCGCGGGGGTTGCCCATGTCGATCAGGCGGCTGAGGCGGTCGGATACCTCTTGAATCGACCATTCCACCTCGGGCACAATGCAGATCTCCGAGCCCGTGCCGGACGCGGCCTTGAGCGCGATGTCACCGCAGTGCCGGCCCATGACCTCCACAACGGCGGGACGATCGTGGGAGCGGCTCGTCGCACGGATGGAACGGATGTCGTCAACGCAGGAGTTGACTGCGGTATCGTATCCGAGGGTCATCTCGGTGTAGGCGAGGTCGTTGTCAATCGTGCCGGGAATGCCCACGCAGGGAATGCCCAGGTCACAGAGCAACATCGCGCCGTGGAAAGAACCGTCGCCGCCGATGACGACGATGCCCTCGATGCCCATTTCGCGGATGTTGGAGGCGGCGTGTACGCGCATCTCCGGCCGCAGAAAGTCCAGGCAACGCGCGGTGCGCAGGTAGGTGCCGGGCTGGTCGGCGATGTCCAGAATCGTGTCTAGATCGAGCTCGACCATGTCGTCTTCCAAGTGATGGCTCTTGCAGAGGGTACCGTTGTAGCCGCGCTTGATGCCGATCAGGGACATATCGTGGTAGCGCGCCGTTTTGGCTAGCGCCATGACGGCTGCGTTCATTCCCGGCGAATCGCCGCCGGAGGTGAGCACTCCGATTCGTTTCATGGGGAAGTCTCCTCTCTTGATCCATTCGGAACAGAATGTCATGATCCAAACAATCTCATTATGAATTATAGGCCGAGGCCGATCATAAGTCAAGGGCTTGCAAGGGCGGTGGGGGCGCTCTGGGGATGCGTGAGGAAAAGATAGGGAAAATGCGATACCAGAAACATTCCCGGGCGTTGCTTTGGCGGGAGGACGCGGTGTATCATAAGGGCAATCTGTGTTATAATGGAGCGAAGGCGAGGCGATCTTTCGCGAATCGTCCCGAAGCGCTCATTTGGTTCTGATCGAGCAAAATGGAGGAAGAGATGCAAAGACGGAAGCGCGTGGGGATCTCACGCTGGTTGTTGATGCTGGCTTTTGTATGGGTGCTGACGGGCTGTTCGGCAAAGCCGGATGGATCGGAAAAGCCCATTTTGGGCGATCCGGGGATCGACTCACAGACGGAGAAACTGCAGATCGTGACAGGAGGCGAAGAGATGAGCGCAACGAACGGCGTGAAGACGATTTATCTTGCGGGCGGTTGCTTCTGGGGCATGCAGAAGTTCTTCGATCAGTTCGATGGGGTGGTTCGCACAGAGGTGGGCTATGCCAATGGTCCCGGCGAAGCGCCGAGCTATCAGGAGGTCTGCAGCAGCAGCGGTCACGCTGAGGTCGTGCGAATCGACTACGAGCCTGATCGAATCGCGCTCAGCGAATTGCTCAACTTCTATTTCATGGTGATCGATCCGCTTTCGGTCAACCGGCAGGGCAACGACCGCGGTATTCAGTACCGGACGGGGATCTATTACACGCAAGAGGATCAGCTTCCGGAGATTCAGACGGTCTATCGGGCTCAGGAAGAGAAGGCGGGGGCTGAGCTTGCGGTCGAATTGCTCCCTCTGGAGAACTATTACCCTGCCGAGGACTACCACCAGAAGTACCTCGACAAGAATCCCGGCGGGTACTGCCATATTCCCGGCGCGTTGTTCCATCTTAAGCAAGGTGAGGAAAAAGAGTCGGAGGCGGAGCTGCGCGCGCGGATTGGCGATCTCGCCTACGACGTCACGCAAAACGCCGCAACGGAATATGCCTTTACGGGCGAATACGACAATTTCTTCGAAAAAGGCCTGTATGTCGATGTCGTCAGCGGCGAGCCGCTCTTCACCTCGCTGGACAAGTACAATTCCGGTTGCGGCTGGCCTGCTTTCACAAAGCCCATCTCCGACGATGCGCTCGTCGAGACCCGGGACGCGTCCCATGGGATGATTCGGACGGAGGTTCGGAGCCAGGGCGCGGACTCCCATCTGGGACATGTCTTTGAAGATGGCCCGAAGGAATCCGGTGGACTGCGGTACTGCATCAACTCGGCGGCTCTGCGCTTCATCCCTTATGAAGAGCTGGAGGAACAGGGATACGGCGCGTACCTCGAGCGCTTTGATGGAGAATAACATGCCCTTGCCTACGGGAAGCCGTGGAAGCGCTCTGCTCAAGACCCGAGGGTCTGCAACATGATTTGAACCGGCACAATGCTGCCTTTGCGCTGCATGGCCGCATTGTGAGGAAAAAAGGATCTCTCTGCTAGCTCAATCCAGAATGGGTTCATAATCCAAAGCGCGCCACCGACGAATTGATGGTGCGCTTTGCAGCCCTCGGATCGTTCAGGGGGGAGAAAACCGCAGACACGCAGAGCCCGGTCCTTGGTTTTTTTCACAAGCAAGGAATTCCAAGCAAAAATGGCAAAGAAAGGACAGTTTCGCATGGAGAAAACGGAACGGTTCCCAAACATCGACCGCCAGCGCCTTTGGACCTGCCTGATCAGCACCCTTCTGTTCTGGCTCGTCTGTCACGGCTATCGAATTGCAAACGCGTCCTTTTCCGGCGATGGAACTCTGATCTTTCAGGCGGGGGGAGAGATCCCGTATCAAATCTCACTCGGCCGCTTTCTGCAGCCGGTTTGGTGGCAGATTCGGGGCGCTATCGTTGCGCCCTATCTCATCGGCCTGTTCTGCCTGGTTTTTCTTACGCTGTCCGGATATGTGCTCACCGCGCTTCTTCGTTGTAGGAGAACGGTTCCCATTGTCTTTACCTGCGGTGTGCTGACCACTTCGGAAACTTTAGGCCTTGCCAATGCCACCTTCATTCCCTGGTCCGATGTCTACACGGTCGCCCTCTTTTTCGCCCTGCTGGGGGCGGCCTGCAGCCTGGCAGAGGGCAGAAAACGCTGGCTTGCCCCTCTGTTCTATGTTCTCTCCCTCGGCATGTATCAAAGCTATCTCACCTGTGCCGCCTCGGTCGTGGTCATCGTCCTGCTTGCGGAAGTCCTTTCGAATCCGGCCCAGGCTTCTGCCGTGTGGAAAAAAGGAATGACCGCCATCTTCCTTCTGGTCGTGGGACTTGGGCTCTACGCGGTTTTGCTAAAGGCCATTTTCTGGTTTGGAGGCATCGATGCCTCCCAGGATTATAACGGGGTCGGCCGTGTCGGTCTCGTCAGTTTGCCTGAATTGCTGCGCCTGGCTTCCGATTCCTGGCTCTATCCGATCCGCATTCTGCTCATTCCCGGGGAGAAAGCGTTGCTGCCCTGGCATGTTTCCGCTGTTCCTCAATTTCTGAATATCCTCATCCTCATCCTGATTTTTCTGCAGATCACTTTTCTGTTCCGGCATACAATCCTCTCCACATTCACCGTGCTTTTCCTTTTGCTGGTTTTTCCTATGGCGCAGAATTTCGTGATGGTCATCAGCCGGGGCGTCATCCATGGCCTCATGATCTATGCCTGGTCCTTTCTGTATCTGGTTCCCATTGCCCTCTCTGAAGCAGCCGTCCGTTCCAATCGAATCCGAAAACCGCTTGCCATCACCGGCAGGATGATGCTTTCCCTGCTCTTTCTCTATTGCGCCCTCTTCAGTAACCAAGCCGCTATCAAGCGGGATCTGGAGCTGTATGCAACCCATTCGGCTTTTGCCCGCCTTCAAGACAGAATGGAAGAGACAGAAGGGTATCTTCCCGGAATCACCGAGGTTGTGCCTGTCGGCATGCTGCCCTCTTCGGCCATTTCTATGGTTCGCCCTGGGATGGCCTCCATCTCAGCCAGACAGGGTATGCGTTATACTTACGGAGCTTCCTATGAGACCTCACAATATTGGTATCTGCGCATGATCCTCGGCGCAAACATCCGCCTCGTTTCCCATGCTGACAGAGTCAGATTGATCGATGAATATGCCGCCGCTATCGAGGCAATGCCGGTTTTTCCTGCCAAGGGCTGCGCTGCCATGCTCGATGGGAAGTTGTTTATCCGGATCAGCTAAACATCCAACAGAAAGGTTCGTGCATATGGAGAAAGGCAAAAACACATTCATCCTCACTTTGCTCTGCGCGTTTGGGGCTTTTCTCTGCGCGCATGGTTTCGGAATCACCAATCTTCTTTTTTCCGGTGAAAGCCTCCGCCTTGCCGTCTCTGAGAGCGCTGCATCTGAAATTGCCGCCGGAGATTGGCTCCAGGTGTTTTACTTCCGCATCCGTGGCAGAATTTCCGCCCCCTATCTGGTAGGAATACTCAGCGGTGTCTTTCTCCTTCTGACCTGCTTTTTGATCCTGCGCCTCTTTGAGATCAAGCCTCTTCGAAACCGGATGCTGATCTGCTGCGCGCTGCTGCTGAATCCGGCTGTGACTGCGCTGCTGGCCTCCGGGATTCAGTCTGCGGACGCCGTCTGCCTGGCCGCCCTGCTTGGGACGGGGGGAGCATACGTCTTTTTCAGACATCCGAAAGGGTGGCTCGTCTCCACGATTTTCTTCGGCCTGTCTTTTGCGCTTTCCTTTGATACGGCGGCCTTCGGTCCCGTTCTCTTGGTCATGGCGCTTTGCCAAAGAAAGCGCGGTCTCACAGGCCTGATCAAATGGACTTTCTGTCTACTTGGAGCAGCCCTTCTGTTCACTGCCGGACTGGTTGTCTTATCCCACCGATACGGCTGCGCCATTGAGTTGTCCCCATTGAAATCGTTTTCCTTCACTCTTTTCCTGCGTCCGATTCAAACCTATTTTGAGGGACATACCGCCTATCCACACCTCGCTTTCATCGGGGGCTGTTTCCTCCTGCTTTTCCTTCCCTTTTCAGTAAAGGACCCGAGACACCAACTTCCTTCTTTTCTCCTTGCCGCGATGGTGTCCCTTCTTCTTGCAGGGCTTCCATCCTTCCTGTCAGGACGTTCCTCTCAGGTTTCTCTGACGGACACGCTTTTTGCTCTGTTGGTTCTTGTGCCTGTCCTGTCCTCAGACTTCAAGATTTCTGTCGTTTCCTCGAGCCGGATTGCCTCCTGGTTATGCGTGCCCCTGTTCCTCGGGCAGATCATTTTTGCAAACCAGATTTATCTCAAGAAAAATCTGGAGTTTCAGTCCACGCTCTCTGTCATGACCCGCGTCCTGGATCGGCTTGAGAGCACGGAGGGATTTCGTCCCGGCCAGACCAAAGTCACCTTTTATGGCAGTATAGAAAAAGGCCCTCTGTCCGTGCCGCATGAGGGATTTGAAAGGCTGTCTTCCTTTGAAGCCGCCGCCGGAAACTTCTCCGTCACAGAGGAGGAGCTCAATACCGACTACTTCTGGCAGATCCTCGGCTATCCGGTCAATGCGCTCAGTGACTTCGAACGCGAAACACTTCGAAAGCAAATGGATTTATCCATTTTGAAACCTTTTCCTGACAAAGACTGTCTCGAATGGGTCAACGATGTACTCGTTGTCAAGCTTTCGGATTAACGGGATTGGTTCTTTACGGAAACATGGGGGATCACGAGAGGGACAGAACGAGAGCAACGAAATCATGAGCATCGCCAGATCCATAGCTTCAGGCTTGGCGGCTCTGATTTTATTGGGATAGCCTTCCAACTTGCCGGTAGAAATCGAGTGGGTGGCAGGAGGCATAAGCCCTTCTAGGCGTTTTTCTTTTAACAAAGAGGCTCTGCACGGAATGTTGGGGGATAAACGCGTGAACGTGTGAACAGGGCTTGCCATGAGTAGAACGGCAGGGAAGGAGTAGCTGACTTTTATCAGGGTTGACTGCTTACTTGCAAAGCCCAGATTCAGCCGCTCGTTTTCAAATCCCGCAGGTTTCCGTGAAGAGCCAAAAAGGTTCGTATGAAATCGACGCTGTTTTCGTAGTGTATTTAATGAAACTCCATTCTATCGACGGCGATTGTCGACAGAACGGAGTTTTCATGCATATATTCTGTGAAGTTAACAGGCAGCTTGATGAATGCTTGAATTTTTCCTCAGCTATATTCAACGACATGCGAGATTTCTGATTTTTGGCAACCCTTATCGATTACGTTAATGAACGGAACACTGAAAATCGCATCATCCTTAACGCTTCCATGGGTTCCATACAGACGCCACATGGCCTTGGGTGACGCACTGAACAGATCATCGTAGTCGGGATTACCAAGAAGCAACTTGTATTTGTCAATTATCCATTGATCAACAGGAAGATACGTCCATTCCGAAATCTCGATTATCCCATTACCTGCATCGTTTTCTTCAGGTACTTTGCAGGGATCTCATGATGCAGTTGCCACACAATGTTCATAGGCCTGCTGCCCTGATGGCTTACGTAATCCGCTGTGCCAAGGAATGTGTACGGCGCAGCGCCACATGCGTCCTGCTTGAATTCACGCACAAACAGGAGTACTTTGCTGTCCTGCTCCTTATGGTGGATATAGCGCTGGCCGGTTGCAGAATCCGCATTGGTTGTGGACTGACTTTGCCAATGGAACAGGCTAGAGCTGATCGCGTAATCGTTATACAGCGTTGTGGGCGAATAGTCCTTATCCGCTTTGTTGAGCGTGATCAGCAAGACATCCGTGTTCTTGTCCTTGAAATACTTCACGCCCTCACGCAGCGTCTTGGGCTTGAGGAAATCCAAGGCAACAAGCAATTGGTCTCGGCTGTATCTACAATGCACATCCAACGGGCAATCATACGGCAGGCTAGCAGGAATGTCGATAAAGTCGATCTCATCCAAACGATATCGCAGCAGTTCAATCAGCTCTGCCAGCATCACGGGGCTATCGCACAGAGTGTAGAGCTTTTCCCATACTTCGTCTGCGCTAAAATCCTCAATCGTTTCCTGCCATACGGTGGTATAGAACATATTGAGCATCTGCTGCTCCATATGGGTAAGCTTGGTGAAATCCACATCGTCGAGGCGATGCAGGATATCCAGCAGGAACTGAATCCAGCGGCGGGAATCGATGGCGACTAGGCGGCTGAAGGCCTTGGTCATTGTTTCCTCGATAGACTCAGAATACGCTTCTCGCACGCCCGCTTCAACGCAGAGGAGGGAGAAATTATACTTTGCATATAGCGAACGAGCATCCATGTGGTGATAGCGCAGGAAGTTGCCCAGCGTCAACTGCATGCCGCTGTCCTCTTCGAAGGAGGCAATCAGGTTGACCAGCTTTGCTTTAAAACCATAGCTCTGTCGGATATTACCGAGAATGACCTGTTCCGCCTTCTTTTCCAACTGGATATAGCAACCCTTGGGGACATTCACAAAGCCATGCTGTAGTTCGTATTCCACATTGCGATGGTTGCCGGAGAGCAGCGAGGCAAATTTCTCTTCGAAATTGTATTTGCGGTTGGCAGCGCCGATGAAATCCAGTACCGTCAGGCAGTCCTTGCCATCGGCAAGGCGCAGACCACGACCAAGCTGCTGAAGGAAGATCGTCAGCGATTCCGTCGGGCGCAGGAACAATACGGTGTTGACTTCGGGAATATCAACGCCTTCATTGTAAATGTCCACGACGAAAATGATGCAGATTTCACCGCTGACAAGCCGCTTGCGGGCGTTGTTACGTTCTTCGTCGGAAGACGTACCGATCAGCGACATCGCCGGAAAGCTGCACTGATTGAAATACTCTGCCATGAACTTAGCGTGTTCAACGGACACGCAGAAGCCCAGCGCCTTTACGTCATTCAGATCGGTAGCATAGCGGTCGAGGCTGCGCAGAATATGATCGGCACGCTTTTGGGCAACAGCACGGTTGAGGGTATATACAGTGCTCAGTTCCGATTTGTCATAACCTCCTCGTACCCAATGCAGCTCGCTCAGATCAACGGTGTCGGATACGCCGAAATACTGGAACGGACAGAGAAGCTTGCGGTCTATGGCTTCCGGCAAACGGATATCCGCAGCAATGCGTCCGCCAAAATAGTCGAGGATGCTCTTGCCGTCCATGCGTTCCGGCGTGGCGGTCAGGCCGAGCAGAATCTTCGGCTGGAAGTATTCCAGAGTCTTGCCGTAGCTGTGCGCTGCAGCGTGGTGGGTTTCGTCTATGACGATATAGTCATAATAATCGGTTGGGAACTTTTCGTAGAGCGCCTGAGAATGGAGCGTCTGAACAGAAATAAACAGATGGTCAAGCGAATCTGGCTTGTATCCTCCCACGTAGAGCTCGCCGAAATTGGCATCCTTCAGCACACCGGCAAATGTATCACGGCTCTGTTTCAGGATTTCCTCTCGGTGTGCAATGAACAGCAGGCGGTTGGCCTTACCGAGATTCTGCTTGCAGAAACGACGATAGTCCAGCGCCGAGATCACGGTTTTGCCTGTACCGGTGGCTGCGACCACTAGATTGCGCCAAATGCCGCGCACCTCACGCTCGGCTAGCAGCTTATCGAGGATCTCCTGCTGGTATGGATAGGGTCGAATATCAAACAGGAATTGCGGACGTTCGCCGGAATACTTTTCGGCTTTCAGCGCCTGATCGAGACGCTCACGCTCGTCGTCGCTATAGAATTCAAATTCATCAGAATGCCAGTAGGCATCAAAGGTCGCAGCGATTTTGCGGATGGTTTGCGGAAGATCGCGCGCAGTGACCTTTACATTCCATTCAAGGCCACTTGAAATGGCCACGTTGGACAGATTTGAAGAGCCGACATATGCTGTCGTAAAGCCGGTATCACGGTAGAATACATACGTTTTAGCATGCAGGCGCGTGCGCTTGGTATCATAGGATACCTTGATCAGGACATTTTCCAACTTGGCCAGTTCTTCGATCGCCTTGATATCCGTTGCGCCCATGTAAGACGTTGTGATGATGCGAAGTTCTCCGCCTCGATGGATAAACTCGGTTAGGTCCTCCATGATCAGGCGCAGACCGCTCCATTTGATGAAGGATACCAGCATATCGATGCGGTCGGCGGAGGCGATTTCTTTTTTCAGTTCGGAGAACATCTGTGGCTCGTGTACTGCACCAGTAAACAGACTGCTCTGTGCCAGAGATGTTTCCGGACGGACGACGTCCTTTGCAGATTTGCCCAGCGCAATGCGCGGATCTTTATCGCCAAGGAGCGCGAGTAACTGCTGTGCGCGTTCATCCACAGAAATGCCGTCGATGTCTTCTTCCGCTACTTCTCCAACCATGGCGACCAGCTGATTGACCAGCGTGACCTGATCCAGCAGCTCAGATTTGCCATCACGCATCCGCTCCAGCGCCTTGCGAACCACATCTGCCACATATTGAGACAACACGGAAGCAGCCTCTGCCTGATCCATTGTAGCGGTGGCCTTCTGATTCTCTGGCAGCTGATCCAATTCCTGAGCCAAACGGCGGTCGATCAGCTGTTCATAAATGCCGGGACGGAGCATATTGTTATTCCTCATTTCGGTATTCTTAAGCTTCGTTATAGGCACGCTCCAGCAAGGGCTTGGTACTTTCGAGAGGGGCAGTATTCGAAATTACAACTTAGAGGTCGCTGGTTCCGTAGTGACCAACCCCGCGCATATCGGGTGTGAAGCCTTCTTCCAATTCTACGGTATCCGGGCAAAGCTTCAGTTCCAGAGTGATCTTATCCTTGTAAGCGTACAATTGCTGTGAGACTGACAGGCTAACAAAAAGCGACTGAGTCTGTTAGAGTAAGCTTGCCAACCAAATGCTAACAGAAAGGACTCAATCGCCATGGATAGTATATCACATCAGCGCCAGTACTTGCCACATCAAATTACAACACGCATCTATGTTGTTGTAAGAGTACAATTGATGTGAGACCAAAAAGGTAACACAAAGCGACTGAGTTTGTTAGAATAAGTTTGCACACCAAACGCGAACAGAAAGGGCGTAATCGCCATGGAAATTGTATCCCGTCGCGCCCTCGGAAATCCGTCTCACATCATGGACGAACGTACAAAACTGGAGAATACCGTGGTTCAAGGAACGGGTCACGGTGGTGTACTCACAAAAAGATGACCAATCCGGTGGGCACAGGCGGACAACTTGCGCGGATAAATGCCGCAGGGCTGGACCGAACTATCACAGAAAACGACCCAATTGAGATGTCCGCCTCTGGCCGGACAAAATTCGGTCATAAGCGGACACGGAAGGACGCGGTCCTTTATCCAAGGTCAACGGGTGGGAATGGCGTTGCAACCCGCCAGACCGGCCATGTACCCCATTTGACCCCGACGAGAAAAGACCGCTATTCGAATAAAACAGGCACAAGAATGCCGCACAAAGCAAAAACCACCCGACTTGGGTGGTTTATATGGTCGAGGTGACAGGATTTGAACCTGCGACCTTTTGGTCCCGAACCAAACGCGCTACCAAACTGCGCTACACCTCGATCTGGAGCCAAAGAGGGGACTCGAACCCCTGACCTGCGGTTTACGAAACCGCTGCTCTACCGACTGAGCCACTTTGGCGACGGACAGAAACTGTCAACGAATGTGTATTATAGGGGGTGGAATGCCGTTTGTCAATACTTGCGCAAGAGAAATCGTGAACTTCCGTTGCTGCCTTTCCTCTTTTGTGTTGCGCCGGCTGTTTGCATTCCGGTTTTTCATGGGCGGCTCCAGCTGAGCCGCCCATGAAAAGCGAGAGGATTAAACGCTGCCGATTGTGTGCACCTCGCCCTTGCGCACGCAGACGCAGAGCGAGCCGTTGACGGCGCTGCAGTCTAGGGTGATGGGGAAGGGGAAGTCGTTGCGGAAGATGAGGTTGAGGGTTGCCGCGCCGACCGCGGCATCGACCCCGTGGGGGGCATAGGAGGCGCCGCCGGGTCCGTGCGGTCTGCGGTAGACGAGGTCGATGCCCTCGGGCAGCTGCAAGAGCGCGTTGTAGAGCGTCGTGGAGACCTGGCACGTGCCTCCACCGTAACCGGCAACCGTCTCCCCGTCGATGAGGACCGGGCTGGACTTATATCCGCGCGCCTCGCGGTAGGGACCGGCGATTTCATTAAAGTCAAAGACCTCGCCGGGCTGATAGGTTCGGGTGATGTACTCACATCCGACGCGGATGTTTTCCATGCGTCCGATGTTTAGCTCGGTCTGCTTGAGGGGATAGAAGGAGGTGAAGACGGCCAGTACGTCCCCATCTTGGGCGTAGTCGATCGTCGGACTGACCGGGGCGAGGGACTGCACGTCTCCCAGCCAAAGGTAGCCCACTTCCCGGCGGTAGGGCACCACGGCCCAGCCGCCGTTGATCATCCAGAAGCTCAGGCGCGTTCCGGCCTCCAAGTCAAAGAGGGACTCGCTGTTCTCCTGTGGGCTTTGCCGCAGGGCGGTTTCCTTGGCTGTGATGGCAAGAAAACGGTTGGGGATGACGCCGTAAGCAGGTGTATCCAGTCGGATTGGCTCGATGGTGTCGACGTTGTGACGGCCCAGGTAGTAGGCGCCGACGGCGTCGTCCCAGCAGAAGAGCCAGGTCTGGTCAAAGCCGAAGATGGAGACGGTTTCCTTCGCGCTCAGGTTGCCCAGCGCGGCGCTCTCCTTGTCGGGGCCGCTGCGCATGGTGAGCGCTGTCCGGGTTATGCCCGTATAGAGGATCTGGGGTTTGCCGCTCGCATCGGCCGAGCGCATAAAGTCGTCGTAGCATTGCACGGTGCCGGTATCAGACTTCGCCAAGGGCGACAGCAGCGCCAGCGCCAAGAACAGCGAAGCGGTTATTTGTTTGATGTTCACGGATGTTTCCTCCCATTGGGTCTGCGCGGGATATCTTATTATAGTAGAAAACGCAGGAACAGACAAGCCCTGGCGGAGGAGCGGAATGAGCACTCCCCGGACGAGGCTTTTGCGTTGCGGCGCGACGCATCCATCCTTTGGGCGTTGGTTGCCCAAAGGGGAGGACTATAAAACGGGGAAACCGCGTTTCGGGACGAAAAACTTATGAAAATCCCTTGACAAAAGCGCAGGTCGCGCAGTACAATCCATTTTGTGTTTGTACGTCCTGTTAGCCCCGGGATGTAGGAATGCTTTGCCTCGCGTCTGACCAGCGCGGAGCGCCGAACTGGATACCTTAACTATTAGGAGGAATTCACGTGAAAACGTTTATGGCAAACGCCGAGACCGTTGAGCGCAAATGGTATGTCGTTGACGCCGACGGAATGCCCCTCGGCCGCCTGGCCAGCCAGGTTGCATCCATCCTGCGTGGCAAAAACAAGCCCACCTTCACGCCCCATTGCGACACCGGCGACCATGTGATCATCATCAATGCGTCCAAGGTCATCCTGACGGGCAAGAAGCTCGACCAGAAGATCTACTACCATCACTCCGGCTTCCCGGGCGGTCTCAAGGAAACGCCCTATCGCAAGCTTCTGGCCGAAAAGCCCGAGTTTGCGGTCAAGCACGCCGTGCAGGGCATGCTGCCCAAGGGCCCGCTGGGACGTCAGATGGCCAAGAAGCTCCGCGTGTACGCGGGCGCGGCCCACGAGCATGAGGCGCAGAAGCCCGAAGTGCTCGAGCTCGTGAAGTGAAGCAGGAAGGAGAGTATAACACATGGCACAGGTACAGTATCAGGCGGTCGGCCGCCGCAAGAAGGCCATTGCCCGTGTTCGCCTCGTTCCGGGCGAAGGCAAGATCCTGATCAATTCTCGTGATATCGACGATTACTTCGGCCTGGAGACGCTCAAGATGACTGTCCGCCAGCCGCTGGCGCTCACGGGTCTCGAGGGCCGTTACGACGTGCTGGTCAATGTTTATGGCGGTGGCCTTTCCGGTCAGTCCGGTGCGATCCGTCACGGCATCTCCCGCGCGCTGCTCAAGGCGGATCCCGAGCTGCGTGTGGCCCTCAAGAAGGCTGGCTTCCTCACCCGCGATCCGCGCATGAAGGAAAGAAAGAAGTACGGTCTGAAGGCTGCCCGTCGCGCACCGCAGTTCTCGAAGCGCTGATGCGCCCAACGATCGAAGGAGGAGCTGCGTCATGACTGCTTTAACCGTCATCGTCAACATTCTGCTGGTGCTCGCTGCCATCGTCCTCATTGCGACGGTGCTGCTGCAGCCCGGCGAATCCAATGGCCTGGGCGCGATTGCCGGCGGCGCCGAGACCTTCTTTGGCAAGAACAAAGCCAAGTCCATGGAAGGAAAGCTCGCGCTTGCAACCAAGGTGTCCGCGGCGATCTTTACCGTCTGCGCGCTGGTCACCGCGATGATCAGCTGATCGGATTCCTATTCGCGGCCGAAGCAATGCTTCGGCCTTTTCTCATCCTCGGCAGACTGCGAATTCTGTCTTGCAAGCCTCCGCCGCAACTGGTATACTCATAAGTGAAATACTTGTCAAAAGATAGGGGTGTTTAGATGGCCTTCAAATCGAGGGTTTCCGATGCGGTCATCCGCCGTCTGCCGATGTATTATCGGTATCTCAAGGAGCTGGAAAAAGCGGGCGTCGAGCGGATCTCCTCCCGAGAGCTGGGCGAGCGCATGAACCTCACGGCCTCCCAGATTCGCCAGGACATCAACTGCTTCGGCGGCTTTGGGCAGCAGGGGTATGGTTACCACGTTCCGCAGCTTCGTTGGCATATTGGCCGGATTCTGGGGCTCAACGAGTCCTATGACATGATCCTCATCGGCGCGGGCAATGTCGGACGCGCCGTGGCCAACTATGCTGGCTTTAAAAACGAGGGATTTACGCTGCGGGCGATCTTCGATGTTTCGCCCAGCCTCATCGGCACGGAAGTGAACCATGTGGTCGTGCGCCCGGCGGAGGAGATTGCTCCCTGGCTGGCAGCCAACAAGGCTGACATCGCGGTGATCGCGGTGCCTTCCTCGAAAGCGCAGCAGATGGCCGACATCGTGACCGCTGCAGGGGTTAAAGCGATCTGGAACTTTGCTCCGATCGACCTGCAGGTGCCCGAAAACGTCGCCTCCAACCACGTACACCTGACCGACAGCCTTCACATTCTGACCTATCGCATGAACGAAGCGGCCCTCTTTGAGGAGATCGAGAAAACCAAAAAGGGCTGATTCTCGAGGAAAACATGGCAAAAGACAAACCCCGCTTTCCCTATTGGGCGCTTATCGTACTGCTCGCCTGTATCGCCCTGTGGCTTCTCGCTCTGCGAGAGTGGCGCGCGCTCGAATCAGGCTACGCCCTCTATCAACAAGACGCCAGCAACGTCGCAACGTTCGCCGGCGTCTATTGTGATGGCGTGCGGGTCGATGACGTCGATCTGGGGGGCATGAGCCGGACGCAGGCTTCGGAGCTATTTTCGAATCGTCAACAGGCCATTGCCGCGGATTTTGTCTTGCCCATCCAGGTCCGGGGCAAGCAGTGGCGGCTGAGCGCCAAAGAGGTGCCGATGCACTTTGATGCGGAGCAGAAGCTCGATGCGGCTTTTCTGATCGGTCATCGAGGCAGCTTTGAACAACGCCAGCAGGAGATCCGAAGCGCGCGCGAGGGCGCATACCGATTCACCACGAGCTATGGCTACGACCGAGAGGCGATCGACGGCCTGGTCGCGATCATCGCCGATGCGGTCGATCAGCCGGCGGTCAACGCGGCGCTCGACGCCTTCAATCCCGAAGACAAGACCTTTTCCTTTCTTCCCGAGCAATCGGGCTGGAAGCTTGATGCCAAGGCGCTTGCAACAGACATTCTCGCAGCGCTCGACGCCGAGCGCTTTGAGACGGTTCAGGGTACGGGAGAACCCATCGAGCCGTCGATCACCTTATCCGACCTCGAGGGGCGCTTTGGCCTTCTTGCGAGCTATTCCACCAAGACGACGAGCGACCGCGACCGGAACACCAACATCCGGATCTCCGCGCAGGCCCTCAGCGGCAAGGTCGTTGCGCCGGGGGAGACCTTTTCCTTCAACGGAGCGACAGGCAAGCGCACAGGGGAGAAGGGCTATCGCGAGGCGGGCGCGATCGCCGGCGGCGTGCTGGTGGATGACACGGGCGGCGGCGTCTGTCAGACGAGCTCTACGCTCTTCAACGCGGTCGTTCGGGCCGATCTGGAGATTGTCAAACGCTACGCGCACAGCTGGCCCTCTTCCTATGTCCCGCGCGGCGAGGATGCGACGGTGAACTGGCCTTCGCGCGACTTTGTCTTCCGAAACAACACAGCCTATCCGATCTTTCTGATGGCGGGATACGAAAACCAGCTGGTCACGGTCGAGGTCTATGGGGTGCTACCTGAAGACGGTGTGCGCATCACACTGGAGTCTGAGACGGTGAAGACGACCAAGCCCTCCAACGACACGCTCTATACCCTGGATGAGACCTTGCCGCTGGGGACGCGAAAGGCGGGACGAACCAAGCATACGGGCTATCTCGTCGACACCTACAAGGTCTACCATGACGCGCTGGGCAACGAAATGAAAAGGGTCAAGCTTTGGCGGACGGATTATCCGGCAACCCAAAACGAGATCCTCTATCACTGAGGGGGAACCGGCCAGATGAAAAAGGGCGATGCCCGGCGGGAACAGCTGATCCAGACGGCAGAGCGACTCTTCTATACGAACGGATACGAGAAGACCTCTGTGCAGGATATTCTGGATGCGCTTCACTTCTCCAAGGGCGGCTTCTACCATCATTTTGACAGCAAGCTCGCGCTCATGGAGGCGATCTGCCAGACCCGAACCGAAGAGATCTGCCGGGCCGCGCGTGCCAATTTACCGAAGAGCGGATCGGCGATGGAAAAGCTGGGTGCCGCCCTGCGCGCTTCCGCGCTCTGGAACAGCGGAGAGCGCAGCTTCGTCTCACTGCTCATCGGCGTGGCCTATCGGGAAGATGGCGCGCTCATGCGCGAGCAAATGAAACAGAGCCAGCTTGCGGGCCTGATCGATCTGGTCGAGCAAATCCTGCGCGAGGGGTGTCAGGCAGGCGATTTCTGGGCGTCCGACATCCGCGGAACGGCCGAGATGGTCCTTCGCCTCTACATGCAGTTCACGGACGAAATGGCCTTTCTGCTTGCGCGCGGGGAGGATGGAGCGCTGGCTGAGAAAATGACGCAAAAGCTTTGGCTCTACCGAGACGCCTTAGAACGCGTGCTGCTTGCGCCTTTGGGCAGCATGGTGCTGTTTGAAGCCGATGACCTCGTTGCCTTGGGCAGAGCCATTCTCGCCGAGCGCAAGGCGCGCGAAGGACAACCCCACAGAAACCCCATCGACCGATAGGAGACGACATGCCAAGCAAGTATCTGGTTCCGTTTTTCATCTCCATGCTGCCGATTATCGAACTGCGCGGCGCCCTTCCGGTTGCGCTGGCTGCCGGCATGCCGACGATCCCTGCCTACATCGTCTGCATCGTCGGCAACATGCTCCCGGTGCCCTTCATCTTCTTCTTTGCCCAGGAGGTGCTCGAATGGGGAAGGGACAAAAAGCTCACGGGCAAGTTCTTCACAAAGTGCATTGAAAAGGGCGAAAAGGCCGGAAAAAAGCTGGAAGCCGATGCGGGCAAAGGGCTCTACTGGGCGCTCCTGCTCTTCGTGGCCATTCCGCTGCCGGGTACGGGCGCGTGGACGGGCACGCTGGGCGCCAGCTTCATGCGCATGGACTGGAAGCGAAGCATTCTCGCCGTGATGGGCGGCGTGCTGCTAGCGGGCGTCATCATGGGCATCCTCACCAAACTGGGCATACACGTGCTGTCTTGAGTGATCGGACCCATCAAAGCCGGAGGCCGTGGCGTCTCCGGCTTTTGCATGCCGGGAGGAGCGAGCAACGCGCCGGCACCGGACAAAAAGCCTTGACTTCCTTGTGCGGCCTTGCTATAATGCCCGTGCCTTATAAAGAGTGGCGGAGGGAATAGGCCCAATGAAGCCCGGCAACCGGAGCCATCCGGTGCTACATCCTACGGCATGGCCGGCAGATGAGGTACAGCAAAGAACGATGCTGCCCGTCTTGCGATGGGCGGCTTTCTTGTTGAATGCCGGAAGAATCGACCCGGAGGGACACCATGAAAAAACTCTTTTCTTCAGAATCCGTGACAGAAGGACATCCCGACAAGATGTGCGACCAGATCAGCGACGCCGTGCTCGACGCGATTCTTGCCCAAGATCCCATGGCCCGCGTGGCTTGCGAGACCTGCACGACGACCGGCCTGGTGATGGTCATGGGCGAGGTTACGACCAGCGCTTACGTCTCGGTGGATGACATCGTGCGTCAGGTCGTCTGCGACATCGGCTACGACCGCGCCAAATACGGCTTTGATGGCACGACCTGCGGTGTGCTCACCGTGCTGCATGAACAGAGCCGGGACATTGCGCAGGGCGTTGACGCGGCGCTTGAGGGACGCGAGCAAGGCGATCAGGATCTCGGTGCGGGCGATCAGGGCATGATGTTCGGCTTTGCTTGCAATGAGACGCCCGAGCTCATGCCCATGCCCATTGCGCTGGCACACCGGCTCACCCGCAAGCTGACCGAGGTGCGCAAGAATGGCGAACTGCCCTGGCTGCGTCCCGACGGGAAGAGCCAGGTGACCGTCGAATACGATGGCAACAAGCCGGTTCGGATCGACACCATCGTCGTCTCCGCGCAGCATGCGCCCGAAATTCCATATGACGTGCTTTGCCAGGAGATCATCGAGCGGGTGATCCGCACCTCCGTACCCGCGGAATTGCTCGACGAGCACACGCGCTTTTTGATCAACCCGACCGGCAAGTTCACCATCGGCGGACCGATGGGCGACTCTGGCTTGACCGGACGCAAGATCATCGTCGACACCTATGGCGGCTATGCGCGCCACGGCGGCGGCGCCTTCAGCGGAAAGGATCCGACCAAGGTGGACCGCAGCGCGGCCTATGCGGCGCGTTATGCGGCCAAGAACGTCGTCGCCGCGGGTCTAGCAGAGCAATGCGAGATCGAGCTTGCCTATGCCATCGGCGTGGCTAGGCCGGTGTCCCTGCTGGTGGACACGCGCGGAACGGGGGTACTGCCCGACGATCGGCTCGCCGAAATCCTCGCTGAGACCTTCGACTTCCGTCCATCCGGCATCATCTCCATGCTCGACCTGCGCCGTCCGATCTATCGGCAGACCGCTGCCTACGGCCACTTTGGCCGCACGGACGTCGACCTGCCCTGGGAGAGAACGGACCGTGCCCAAGCGCTCCGTAAGGCGGCCGGCCTGTAAGTGAGATCCTTCCCGAGCCCGCGCGTTTCAAAATGAGACGGGCGGGCTCTTCGCGTGAAGGAGCGCTCCCTTGTCAAGGAGAAAAAGAGGGCTTTACAAAAAGGGTGGAAATGGATATGATAGATACGAACAAAAACGCGATGATGCGGGACGCCCGCCGTACCCCGCCAAGAGAGCCGGAGATGCTGAGATTCCGGCCGGGGAAAGGCAAGGGGTCATCACCCGCGAGTGGCCGCGCCGAGCCGGTTTTTTCCGGGATAAGCGCGGACGGATGCCCCGTTACGGCGCAAAGTGGGCAGTCTCTGCCAAACTGGGTGGTACCGCGGTCAATCCGTCCCATGAGGGGCGTTTTTTTATGCCATACCGAGGCGTGAAGGAGGAAAGCGAATGTATCAAAAGGTCTCCACAGACATGAACTTCGTAGGGCGCGAGGAAGAGATCCTGCGCTTCTGGAAGGACAACGACGTCTTTCATAAGATGGTCAAGCTGCGCGAAGGAGCGCCACAGTGGACGTTCTACGATGGACCGCCGACCGCCAACGGAAAGCCCCACATTGGCCATGTGCTGACCCGATCCATCAAGGACATCATCCCTCGCTATCGCACGATGAAGGGCTTCGATGTGCTGCGCAAGGCGGGCTGGGATACGCACGGCCTCCCGGTCGAGCTGGAGGTCGAAAAGCAGCTTGGCTTGGAGGGCAAGCCCCAGATCGAGGCATACGGCATCGAGCCCTTCATTCAGGCTTGCAAGAAGTCCGTCTGGAAGTATAAGACCGAGTGGGAAGAGATGAGCGACCGCGTCGGCTTCTGGGCCGACATGGAGCACCCTTACATCACCTACGAGGACAACTACATCGAGTCGGAATGGTGGGCGCTCCGCCAGATCCACGACAAGGGCCTCCTCTACAAAGGACATAAGATCGTCCCGTATTGCCCGCGCTGCGGCACGGCGCTCTCCAGCCATGAGGTGGCGCAGGGCTATAAGAGCGTGAGCGAGACGAGCGCGACGGTTCGCTTCCGGGTCAAGGGGGAGGAGAAGCTCTGCCTGCTGGCCTGGACCACGACGCCATGGACCCTGCCTTCCAACCTCGCGCTGTGCGTCAATGCGCACATTGACTATGCCAAGGTGAAGGCGCAGGACGGTTGGACCTACATCCTCTGCCGCGAGCTGATCCCCAGCGTCTTTGGCGAAACGCCGGTCGAGCTGTTGGATGTGATGCCGGGTTCCGCGCTGGTGGGCATGGAATACGAGCCGGTCTTCGACTTTGCGCGCAAAGCGCTCAAGCCCAGCGAAAAAGCGTGGTTTGTCGTCGCCGACGACTACGTGACGACCGAGGACGGCACGGGCATCGTCCACATGGCGCCGGCCTTCGGCGAGGACGACAACCGCGTCTGCCGCGAGCATGGCCTGCCCTTTGTCAACTTCGTGGATGCGCAGGGCAAGATGACGACGGATACAGCCTGGCCGGGCGTCTTTGTCAAGGACGCCGACCCGATGATCCTGGAGGACCTGCAGGCGCGAGACCTGCTCTTTGCGGCCCTGCCCTTCACCCACGATTATCCCTTCTGCTGGCGTTGCGACACGCCGCTGATCTACTATGCCCGCCAGAGCTGGTTCATCAAGATGACAGCCGTGCGCGAGCAGCTCATGCGCAACAACCGCCAAGTCCATTGGATGCCCGAGAACATCAAGGAAGGCCGCATGGGGAACTTCCTGGAGAATGTCATCGACTGGGGGCTGTCCCGCGAGCGCTATTGGGGTACGCCGCTTCCCGTGTGGATCTGCCGAGACTGTGGCAAGGTCCATGTGATCGGAAGCCGTGAGGAACTGGTTCGCCTGGGGAGAGACGTCGATCCCAAGATCGAGCTGCATCGGCCATACATCGACCAGGTGGTGCTCACCTGCGAGGACTGCGGCGGCGAGATGCATCGGGAAAAAGAGGTCATCGACTGCTGGTTTGATTCCGGATCCATGCCCTTTGCGCAGTGGCACTATCCCTTTGAGAACAAGGAACTCTTCGAGCAGCGCTTCCCGGCGGACTTCATCTCCGAGGCCATCGATCAGACCCGTGGTTGGTTCTACACGCTTCTGGCGATTTCGACCTGCCTGTTTGACCGAAATCCCTTCGAGCATTGCGTCGTCATGGGCCATGTCCAGGACAAGGACGGCCAGAAGATGAGCAAGCATAAGGGGAACGTCGTCGATCCTTGGACGGTGCTCAATGCGCAGGGCGCGGATGCGGTGCGCTGGTTCTTCTACAACAACGCTGCCCCCTGGCTGCCGAACCGCTTCTACCTCGAGGCCGTCGCCGAGACCCAGCGCAAGTACATGGGCACCCTTTGGAACACCTACGCCTTCTTCGCGCTCTACGCACAGATCGATCAATTCGATCCCAAGGCGCATCCGCTCGATCGCGTCGAACTCACGCTGATGGACCGCTGGGCCCTCTCCCGGATGAACACGCTGGTGCGCGATGTGGACGAGCATCTTGCAAACTATCGCATCACCGAGGCGAGCCGTGCGATGGCGGACTTCGTCGACGACCTGTCCAACTGGTATGTCCGCCGGAGCCGCGAGCGCTTCTGGGGCAAGGGCATGGCGGGGGAGAAGGAAGGCGCGTTTGCGACCCTCTACCACATTCTCACGACGATGGCCCGCCTCACGGCGCCCTTCACGCCCTTCATGGCAGAGAGCATCTACCGAAACCTTGTTCGTTCGGTCGATGCCCATGCGCCGATCTCGGTGCACCTCACCGACTTCCCGACCTTCGACGAGAGCCGCATCGATCCGGAGCTCGAGCAGCACATGGCGGATCTGCTGGATGTCGTCGTGCTGGGTCGCGCCTGCCGCAACGCTTCCAACCTCAAGGTGCGCCAGCCACTTGCCCGCATGATCGTCAGCGGCGTCTCTCTGCCTGAGGATTTCTGCCGGCTTGCTGAGGACGAGCTCAATGTCAAGGATGTCGACTTCACCGAAGATACGACGGCCTTCATGACTTGGCAACTCAAGCCGCAGCTGCGCACGCTGGGCAAAAAGTATGGAAAGCTCCTGCGCGGCATCGGCGAAGTGCTCTCCCAGCTCGACGGCAACGAGGCGGTGGCCAAGCTCTCCGCCGGAGAACCGCTCCGCTTCACCCTTGAGGACACCCTGGTCGAGCTCTTTGCCGAGGACGTGCTCACATCGCCGATGAAAAAGCCGGGATACGTCGTCTCCAAGGATCGGGATGTCACGGTCGCCCTGGATACAAACCTCACCGATGCACTCCTTTCGGAAGGCTACGCGCGTGAGATCATCAGCAAGCTGCAGACCATGCGCAAGGAAGCGGGCTTCCTGGTGACCGATCGCATCCGAGTCTTCTTGGAGACGGACAACGAGCGTCTCCTGACGATCGCCCGAGAGAACGAAGAGACGATCGCCGCGAGCGTTCTGGCCGACGGCGTGGAGCAGGGGGCTGGGCCCGATGGCAGCTACACCAAATCCTGGGACATCAATGGACTCAGCGCGACCCTCTCGGTCGTGCGTGCCTGAAGACGAGAGATGGGGTCTCCCCATCTCTTCTTCAAAAGGGAGAAAACATGGCGGCGCAGATTTCCAGATCCCAGAAGGCAAGGCGCGCGAGCCGGATCGGCATCGTCATCAACCTGTGCCTCTTTGGGTTCAAGTTTCTCTCCGGCTGGCTTTCGGGATCGGTCTCCGTCGCGGCTGACGCACTCAACAGCCTCTCGGACGCGATGACCTCGACCGTCAGCTTGCTGGGCTTTTCACTCGCAGATCGCCCGCCGGACAGGGAACACCCCTACGGACATGGGCGCTATGAGTACATCGCCGGCTTTGTCGTGGCGGCCGCCATTCTGACGATCGGCTTTCAGTTGCTCAGCTCTGGGATCTCGCGTATCCTGCACCCTCAGCCCATCGCCTGGCGGACGATTACCCTCGCCGCGCTCCTGGCGTCCATCGCGGGGAAGCTGCTTCTGGCCTGGATAGACTTTCAAACCGCGCGGCAGATCGATTCCCAGACGCTGCGCGCGGCAGCGCTGGACAGCCTCTCCGACGTCGGAACCTCCACGGCGGTTCTCGTCGGCATCCTCATTGGTCGCTTTACGCCGTATCATCTGGACGGGCTGCTGGCCTGCTTTGTCTCCGTCCTGATCCTCTACGGAGGCATTGGCATCCTTCGCGACACGATCAGTCCCCTGCTCGGGCGCATGCCCTCCAGGGAGGAGACGATCGCCCTGCGCCGCACGCTCTCTTCCTATCCCGGGGTCCTGGGCGTGCATGATCTGATGATCCACGACTACGGCCCGAGCCATCTCTTTGCCAGCGCGCATGTGGAACTGCCGGCGGAATGGTCATCCGTCGCCTGCCACAACCTGCTCGATCGCATGGAACGCGATCTCGAGCAGGCGCGTCAGATTCAGATCGTCCTGCATTGCGATCCGGTCAGCATCGATGATCCGGCATTGCCGAAGGTCGGGGAGGCCCTGCGCGAGGAGGCGAAGGCCATTTGCCCCGGCATCTCCGTGCACGACATCCGCATCGTGGGGGGCGATGTGCCAAACGTCGTCTTCGACTGCGTCTTGCCCTATGGATACAGCCTCGCGCAGGAGGCGCTCAACGAGCGCTTTGCGAGCGCCCTGACCCAGGCGCTGGACAAGCCGGTGCACTGTCAGGCGACCGTCGAGTACGGATTCACAGAGGACGAGTAAACAACACGCGGAGGAACCTATGGCTAAATCGAAGACGCTCTTTGTCTGTGCCTCCTGCGGGTATGAGACGGCCCGATGGATGGGACGATGCCCCGAGTGCGGGGAGTGGAACACGCTCGAGGAACAGACCCCTCAGGCGTCGGCAGCCCCGGTCAAAGAAAACAAACAGCGCCCCGGAACCGGTGCCCAGGCGCTCCGCCTGCATGAAATCCCCGAGGAATCCGCGCCGCGCGTGACGACGGGCATTGGCGAGCTGGACCGCGTGCTGGGCGGGGGCATCGTCGAAGGCTCGCTCATCCTCGTGGGCGGCGACCCGGGCATCGGAAAGTCGACCTTGCTCTTGCAGGTCTCCGAGCAGATTGCGCATCAGGGCAAGCGCGTCCTCTACATTTCGGGAGAGGAGAGTGCGCGCCAGATCCGCCTGCGCGCCAAACGCCTGGGGGTGAGCAGCGAGAATCTGCTGATCCTGAGCGAGAACGCGATGGACAATGCCGAGCGTCGCTGGCAGGAAGTTCAGCCCGACGCCATGATCGTCGACTCGATTCAGACGATGTATCGCCCCGATATGTCCAGCGCGCCGGGCAGCGTCTCGCAGGTGCGGGAATGCGCGAGCATGCTCATGCGCATGGCCAAGACGACGGGCTGTTCGGTCTTCCTCGTCGGGCATGTGACCAAGGAAGGCTCGATCGCGGGTCCGCGTGTGCTGGAACACATGGTCGATGCGGTTCTGTACTTTGAGGGCGATCGGCAGCACGAATACCGAATTCTCCGCGCCGTCAAGAACCGATTTGGCTCGGTGAACGAGCTGGGCATCTTTGAGATGCGAGAGGACGGTATGGCTGCGGTCGAGAATCCTTCGGCGCTGCTGCTTGCCGAGCGAGCGACCAATGTCTCCGGATCCTGCGTACACTGCGCGATGGAGGGTTCGCGGCCGATGCTGGTCGACGTACAGGCCCTCGCGCTGGCTAGCGCCTACGGCTCAGCACGGCGCACCTGCAATGGCTTTGATCCGGGGCGGCTCGCGCTCTTGCTTGCGGTCATCGAGAAGCGAGCGGGTATACCGACCGGTGGTCTGGATGTCTATATCAACGTCGCAGGCGGCTTAGAGCTCTCTGAACCCGCCGCAGACCTCCCGCTGATCGCGGCCATCGCAGGCAGCGTGCGAGAGACGCCGATTCCCAGCGACTGGGCGGTCATCGGGGAGGTGGGCCTTGCGGGTGAAATCCGAGCGGTTTCCCGGATGGACCGACGGCTTGCGGAATGCGCGCGCCTCGGTTTCCGCGCGGCTGTGATTCCCAAGGAGAATGCGCGCCATCTCAAAGCGCCCGAGGGCATGCGGGTCTATGGCGCTCAGAGCCTCCGGGAAGCGCTCTCCATTCTCATCGGATGAGCCCAGAGAGACGCTGCCCAGGACAGGGCAGGCGCGCGCGATCGTTCATCAACTGCGACAGAGTCATCCTACGCTCGGTGGTTGAATGCGGGCTTGAAAAAGATCGCGTAGATGGTTACAATAGAATGGATAAAAATGGGCGGATTCCGGCCGAGCGAAATGCCCGGCAGAGAGAGCGTGGCGGGGGAGAGATCCTCCCCGGGTTTGAACTCTTGAATTGCGGGATGGACGTGCGAGATGAGTAGAGAAGTCTGGGATCTGCTGGATGGCAGGGGCGTCAAAACCGGAGAGACGATGCTTCGGGGCGACGAAATCCCGAAAGGGCGATACCATATCGGCGTGCATATCTGGCCGATCAATCCGCAGGGCGAACTGCTCATCCAGCGCCGCGCCCTGCGTGTGCAGTGGAAGCCTGGCATTTGGGCAGCCACAGGCGGCTCGGCTGTCAGCGGAGAGGCTCCGCTTCAGGCGGCCCGCCGAGAGTTGCGCGAGGAGCTGGGTTATGATGCACGCCCCGAGGAACTGCATCAGGTCACCTGCCTGCGCAGGACCAACTCGTTTTGCAATGTTTTTGTCGTTCCCATCAATTGGCCCGCTTCACAGTTCGTCTTGCAGCCCGAGGAGGTCAGCGGGGTACGCTGGCTCAGCCCGCAGAGCATTGCGCAGATGGTCTCCGAGGGGCGGATGTACAACTACGGAGACGCCTATTATCGGATGCTCTTTGACTATTGCAGAAAGGGAGGCTATTGGCTTCCGAGATGAAAAGACTGTATTATTCGTCCTTCCTCCCCGGGCTTGAAAAGCCGATGACGCGCCTGCTGAGCAAGGAAAGCGGCGTATCCGTCGAGCAGGTTTTGCGCGGCGGCGCACTCTATCGTTCGGTCAAGACGCCGGCGCTCCCCTTTGTGCATCAGTCCTTTTTGGTGCTCGCGCGCCTCAAGAGCGCAAAGACGCCCGACGAGGCGTTGCGCCTCTTGCTTTCCGGCGGCACCTGGCTCGACAACCTCCCCTTTGAGGAGATGGAAGGCAAGCGTTTTCGAATCACCGTTTCTGACGGAGAAAAGAAGATCCCGGCAGGGATGCGCTATGTCGATCAGCTCGAGCGCGCCATCGGGGAGCATACAGGCCTTCGCGTCAATCGAGAGCGGCCGAACGTGGAGCTTTGGGTGCTTCTGCGCCCCGAGCAGACGCTCTTCCTCTGGCGTCTGAGTCAGGCGCCGCGCACAGAGGGGCGTCTTCGCCCGGACCTTGTCCATGCGATTGCTTCCAATCTGGGCTACAACCAGCAAAGTGCGGCCGTGTTGGGCATGGGGGAGGATAGCGTAGCCCTCGCCCTGCGTCAAAGAGGCGCTCGGCGCGTGACCCTGATCAGCACCGACGAGGCGGCGATCCGGCGGGTCGCGCGTGGGCAGGGGATCCATGCCGCGCTTGCCGGCGCGGAGCACACGGGGCTGGAGGCAAAGAGCCAGGAGGCGGTCTACCTGCACGCCATACCGCCCCATGGGCAGGGCATGACCCTCGACCTGCGCGCGGCGCTCTATGAGGCGGGAAGGATCTCGACATCCGGCGGGAGGCTGGTCGTCTCGGCTCCGGCTGTGATGGACGACGTGGTTCGCCGAAACAGAGGCTGGCGCGAACTCGAGCAGTGCGTTTGCATGCTCAGCGGCCAGGCCGTCTCCGTGTGGACGCTCGAAGCTGCGCCCGAGCGCGAAGATGAGGGTTGAGGCAAGGATGGCCACCAAAAAGAAGAAACGGAGCGCATGGGTCAGGCGCAAGCGCGCACAGAAAAGAAAGCGCGTCTTTCGCACCGTTTTGGCCCTCGCGTTGCTCGGCGGGGCGATCTTTGGCGCGCTTTCCCTGCGTGAGATGCTGCGCCGCAATGCCTCCACCGCCGTGGTGCACGAGAGCGCCTTGGGCAACACCTACACCGGCGTGATGGTCGTGGCGCGCAACGAACGCCTCTTTGAGACCGAGAGCAACACGACGGTGGACTTCGTCGCCGCCGAGGGCAGCCACATCAGCCGCTCGGAGACGATCTGCAAGGTGTATTCCTCAGGCTACAACCAGACGGAAATCAACCGCCTGCAGACCCAGCGCGATGAGATTCAGGCCTATCATGTCAATCAGGTCTTCAAAAACTATGTTGACGCGGCTCTGGATAGCACAAACCGCGAGATCGCGGCCCTCGCGGGTCAGATCCGCACGCTGGTGCAGGGGCAGGGCGTCGGAAGCTTGAACAACCTCGAAAAGCAGCTCACCAGCGCACTGAATGCGCGAAAAAACTACCTCAAGCAAAAATATCCGGACGATCAGACGCTCAACGAGCTTTACAAAATCGAAAACGATCAGCTTAAGAAGATTGAGAGCTGGACGACGACCTACACCGCGACCGAGGACTGCCTGGTCAGCTTTTACACCGATGGTTTTGAGAGCATGGCCAATGCCAATACCTACGCGACCATGACCCCAGAAGAGGTTCGCCAAATCGTCCGTGGCGTCCTGCCCGAGCGTTCTCTCGTTTCGCGCGGCTCCACACCGATCTTTCGAACGGTCCAGGAGGACGAGTGGTTTGTCCTCTTCCTGTGCCAGGATCGGGACTGGAATCCCGTGGTCGGAGAGAGCTACCAGATTCAGATGCAGGGCTTTGAGGGGGTTACCGTTCCGGCGACGGTTGAGTCTTTCTCACGCATCGGAAACGACCTCCTGCTGCGCATGCGCGTGACGCGCTTTAGCGTCGAGCCCTTCCTCAATATCCGAACCTGCGAGGCGACGGTTGGCGACTTTGTCTCCGGCATCCGCGTCCCGGTTCGCGCGCTCTACCAGCTCGACGGCACGATGGGGGTGGTCGTCAAGGAGGGTGGGGTCCAAACGTTTGTGGCCGTCACGGTGCTCTCCTATCCCGACTCCGAAACCGCCTTTGTCCGTCCGACGCTGACCGGTTCTCCGCTGGCAGAGGGCAGGACGGTGCTCTTGTTCTGATGGAGGATTCTGCCATGATGAGTGAGACCGGTGCGCGCATCCACGACATTCAGGCGACCCTGGAGGCGCATTCTCAACGCTGGGGGCGCGCTCCCGAGATCCTGGCGGTGACCAAAACGGTTGCGCCGGATCAGATCCTTTCGATCCGAGGCAGCGGAATCACGCGCCTGGGCGAGAATCGTGTGCAAGAATTGCTTCAAAAACGACCGCAAATCGACGCATCCTTCACATTTCACCTGATTGGCAGGTTGCAAACCAATAAGGTAAAATATATAATAGACCAAGTTGCGCTGATCGAGTCGCTCGACCGGCTTTCTCTAGCAGAGGAAATCGATCGACGCGCTCAGCGAGCGAATCGGCGCATGCCTGTTCTGATTCAAGTCAATATCGGCCGAGAGCGCCAAAAGGGCGGCATCCCCGAGGAAGACCTCCTGCGCTTTGCGCGGGATTTGACGTCCTATCCGGGGCTGTGCGTACAGGGACTGATGGCGGTGATGCCGGAGAGCACAGATGAGCAGGTGCTGCGCCCGCTGTTTCGTCGGATGCGAACGCTCTTTGAAGCGCTTCGCGATGCGGCTTTTTCTGGAACCGAGATCCGAACGCTCTCCATGGGCATGTCCGGAGACTATGCGCTGGCGGCCGAAGAGGGCGCCACGCAGGTTCGGCTCGGCTCCGCCATCTTCGGCGCACGGACGCCGAAACAGGCCACAGACCAGCAAGGGAGAGTATTCGGATGAGTTTTCTGGACGGAGCAAAGGACTTCCTCGATAAGTTCGGTTTCTTCGGCGGCGAGGAAGACCTCGGAACCGACGAAGGGATGGACGATCAGGAGCCGGACGAGCTGGATGAGGATGAGGAGACGTCCTTCCTCGGACGCTGGATTGGATTCCGCGGGCGAAGCGCCGTGCAAAGCGATGAAGATGAACGGCCCGTGCGCGCGCACGAGGAGCGAAAGCCCGCTGCTCCGGACAACGTGATCCGAGACGAGCGGATGACGGGAAGAGCCGCTGTCCAGACGGCTTCGCATAGCCGCCATGTCGAGCACATCGTCCAGGTGCATGCGATCGAGGAGTGCCGTGAGATCATCCAGGCGCTTTCCAAGGGAGAGACGATTCTCCTCAATCTGGAGAACGTCGATCCGAAGGACTGCGGACGAATCGTGGATCTGCTCAGCGGCGCGGCGTATGCGCTGGAGGGCAAGATGCTCAAGGCCGCCCATCTATGCTATCTGCTCGCGCCGCAGAGCGTGCAGATCATCACCAGCCGCGCGGCGCGTCCGCAAATGAACAGCAGGAGCCTATGATCGATTCCTCCGTGCGGGTGGCGCTCGAATCGCTCGCCAAGGCAGCAGGCTGCAGGCAGCAGCACCGCTACACCCACTTCCTTGACCCCGCGCAGGCCGAGGAGGCGGGGCGAATTGCGCGGGCATACGGGCTTCTTTTTTGCGCTTGGGGAGGGTTCGCGCAGGCTGAGCGTAAGATCGGGTGCTTTTTGCCTCCGGGAGAAGCGGTGACAGAGTCGGACTACCCGATCTGTGCGCTCATGGCGCGCTACGATGCACGATTTGCCACCTTGACCCATCGGGATGTTCTGGGCGCAACCCTTGCTTTAGGCTTGACAAGGGCTGTATTAGGCGATATCATTACAGAAAGTGGGCGTGTTTTTCTATTTGTAGAAAAGTCTCTCGCCCCTTTTCTGGAGGATGGCCTTCGCGAGATTGGGAGAACCACGCTCCGCTTTTCGTTTGAGCCCGATCCACAGGCGCTCTTGCCAGCGCCGGCCGGAAGCTATTTCCGTGCCGTCATTCCCTCGCTGCGGCTCGATGCGGTGTTGGCGGCTGCCTATCACCTCTCGCGCAGCAGGGCGGGGGAGCTCATACGGGGCGGCGGCGTCAAGGTCAATTATCTGCCCTGCCTCTCGGTGGACAAGCTGTTGTCGGCGGATTGCATGCTCTCCGTCCGTGGGCTTGGCCGTGTGCGGCTCGCCTCTATGGATGGGCAAACGCGAAAGGAACGCCTCGGCGTTACCTTTTTCAAGTATGAATGATTCGATGTGGGTTCGAAAGGAGTCTTGGTATGGGGATCACGCTGGATATCATCGCGGACAAGGTGTTCTCAGACGTCGGTGGGGGCTATAGCAAGCACGAGGTCGACGACTTCCTCAACGACATCCTCGAGGAGATGGAAAACCGGGAAGACGAGACCCGAAGCCTCAAGGAGCAAGTGGCAAGCCTCATCGAACAGCGCGATGCAGCGCGCGCCGAAGCACAGAAAGCTCCGAAGAGCGTTTACGAAGCCCCGACGCAGACCAGCCGGCATTCGGCGGAGAGTTTCGAGCTCGTTCTGAGCAAGGCGAAGAGCGTCTACGAGGAAATCGTCGGAGACGCAGACCGCAAGGCAGCTGAAATCCTCGCCAAGGCCAACGCGGACGCCGCGAACATCCGCAGCGATGCCGAGTCGAAGATTTCCGACCTGACCGCCCGTTTTGAGTCTGTCCGCAAGCAGGCTGCGACGTATTACGATGCGCTGAAGAAGCTCGAAGATCAGCAAAGCGGAGCGCTTGCAAGCCTGAAGGACCTGATCGACTGACCTACAAAAGCAACGGGGCAACCGCTGCTTTTTTATTTGGGAGGATCTATGCATCGCTTGCGCGCCCCAAAGGCCATCGCCTTTTTCATCGCGGTGATCGCCCTGACGCTGATCGACGGGGCGCTCAAGCGCGGGATACGCCTGTGCCCGGTAGGGACGGTTCTCTGGCGACACCCCTTGCTGGAAATTGTACGCGTTCAGAACATGGGGGCGGCCTTTGGCATCTTCTCAAAGCATCCGCAGATGCTCACGCTGCTTTCAGGCGTGCTGATCGCTGGGATGGGTGTGGCCTGCATACGCCTTCTTTTGCGTCGAGCGGAAGGCTTTTTGTTGGGCGGGCTTGCGCTTTTGCTCTCCGGCGCGATCGGCAATTGGATGGATCGCTTGGGCGACGGGATGGTAGAGGATTATCTACGCCTGCCCTGGCTCTCGTTTCCGGTATTTAATATGGCCGATCTCTGCATTACAACGGGCTGTTTCGTGCTGATCTTCGCAAGTTTTTGCATGCAGGAGGGGGAAAACAACGATGCAGCATCTTGAGTTTCTGGCAGAACCTTCTGACGTGGGAAAACGGTTGGATCTCTACCTCTGTGAGCATACCGACCTGTCTCGTTCCCGTGTCCAGCGCCTCATTCGGGAGATGCAGGTGACGATCCGGGGGGAACTGGTGGACAAGGCGGCCCTTCCGGTGGAGGAGGGCATGCGCATTGTCCTTTCTGTGCCCGATGCAGCGCCAAGCGAGGCACAGCCAGAAGACATCCCGATCGAGATCCTCTACGACGACGCGGACTTGGCGGTGGTCGTCAAGCCTGCGGGCATGGTGGTTCATCCTGCGGCAGGCAATCCGAGCGGGACGCTGGTCAACGCGCTGCTCTATCGTCTGGGCGGGCTTTCCGGAATCGGCGGAGAGGCACGCCCGGGGATCGTTCATCGCCTGGACAAGGATACCTCCGGCTTGCTGCTTGTCGCCAAGAACGACCGCGCACACCTGGCGCTCTCGGAGCAGTTCAAAGCGCGGACCATCGAGAAACATTACCGCGCCATCGTCTTTGGGCAGATGCGCGAGGACAATGGGCGCATCGACGCGCCCATCGCGCGCCATCCTGTCGATCGAAAGAAGATGGCGGTCTGCGAGGACGGACGGCCCTCTGCCACCGAGTGGACGGTTCTCGAGCGACTGGACGGCGCGTGCCTGCTCGATGTGCATCTGCTGACGGGCAGGACGCACCAGATCCGCGTTCATATGCTCTCGATCGGGCATCCCGTCTTGGGCGATGTCATCTACGCGCCAAACGTTCGTGTGCGCTGCCCCGTGCCGCGGCTCATGCTGCACGCGCACCGTGTGGCCTTCACCCATCCCACAACAGGGGTGCGTCTCTGCTTCTCCGCGCCCATGCCGGAGGCGCTTGAACAGCTGATCGGCCGCTTGCAAAAGCCGAGCAGGGGATAAACGGCATTGAAACCCACCGGGGAATACGCTATAATAAGCCCACCAGAAGAGAAAGGGAATGGAAACCTATGTTTGAATCGCTTGAGGGGACACAGCATTTCAGGGCGATCAGCGACAACCCGCAGGACGCACAGGCGATCCTGCTGAGCGTCTATCACGCGCTGTCCGCCAAGGGCTATGACCCGATCACCCAGATTGTGGGCTATCTCATCAGCGGAGATCCGACCTACATCACCAGCTACCAGAACGCGCGTTCCCTCATCTGCCGCATCGACCGGGATGAGCTGCTCGAAGAGCTCGTGCAGTTCTATATCGCGCATAAGGTGTAAAGACGATGGAACGCTACCTTGGCTTAGATGTGGGCGACCGACGCATCGGCGTGGCGCTCAGCGACGATTTGGGGCTCACAGCCCAGCCGATCGAGACCTATACGCGCGTCGGCTATGGGCCGGACGTGCGCCATTTCCTCGCGCTGGCGGATCAATACGGCACGCGCTGCTTTGTGCTGGGCTTGCCGCTGAACATGGACGGCACCGTTGGCGCTCAGGCCGAGAAGGTGGCCGCCTTTGCCGAGCAGCTCGAGCGCGCCGGAATTGAGGTCCTCTATGAAGACGAGCGGATGACGACCGTTGCGGCGGAGGAGGCGCTCCTCGAGGCGAATATGCGCCGCGAAGACCGCAAAAAGAAGGTCGACATGGTCGCCGCGACGCTCATCCTCCAATCCTGGCTCGATCGTCTGCGCGACGAGGCGCGCCAGGAGTCGGCAGAACGGAGCGAAGAGGATCTTGAGCTCTGGGATGAGGCGGGCAACCGCATCCTCCTGCGAAAGGCGGCCGAGGTCGAGCATGAGGGGATGCGCTATCTGCTGGTCGACGAGGTCACGGACGAGGCTGCAGGCGACTCCTTCTTCCTGATGGAGGCGCGCGATGAGGCGGACGAATGCACCTACCGGTCGGTAGAGGATGCGGCGCTTGAGGCCTTGCTTTACGATCTGTATTTGAACGAAAAGGAGAACGAATCGCTTTGAAAAGAAAGGACTTGCAGACGATGGGATTCTTGGATGTCAAGGAAGAAGAGGGATGGTTCGAAGTGCGCGACGAAGAGGGGCGCACCGCCGCCCTGCGTCCGATCGCAACCATCGTCTGGCAGGGAAAGGTCTATTCTTTGATGGGGGCGATTCGGCTCAATACAGACGGTGAGGGCGAAGGTGGTCTGGTGCTCGTGCGACAGAACAAGCTCAAGCACGGCGAAGGGACCCGCTATGAAGTTGTCGGGGACGAGAATGAGAAGGCGCATGTCATGGACCGCGTCATCAGCGCCCTGCTCACCGAGGCGGGCGATGAGGCGCGAGTCGAGCAGGAGTGCCCGCATGGCGATGGCCCGCAGGAATTCTGCATCTGCGACGATGAGGCTCTTTTGCAATAAGAATTTAGGCATCATCAAGGGGACGCTACGCTCAGCGTCCCCTTATCCTATGGAAAAACGCGCCCTCAGCGCCACATCGTCCTTCTGAAATTGCGCCGCGTTTTCCAGTAACGCGCCTCGTTGCGAAATGTATGAAGCAGATTCCCGCCGACAAAGAGAAAGACGTTCAGAAGACACAGGACGATGGTCACCCGCGTGGAAGCTCCGCCCCGTACAAAGTTCAGAAGGAAGAGCGCGACATCCAGCAGGGCGAGGACCTTCATCTTGACCGGAAGGACCATCATGAGCAAGACCTGCTCCTCCGGCCAAATGGAGGCATAGGCGAGGAAGACGGAGAGGTTGAGGTAGGTGTTGCTCGCATATCCCGTGAGCAGGCAGGCGAGAATTGCGCCCAGCGCACCGAGAAGATAAAACAGCGTAAAGCGATAGGCGCCCCAGTGGCGCTCGAGTTCGGTGCCGATGAGATAGTAGAAGTAGAGTGAAAAGAGCACGAACAGTGCGCTTGTGTTGGGCGGAACGAAGAGGAAGGTCACAAGGCGCCAGAGCTCAAGGCGCGCGAGCCCGGCGCGCGAGAGCGACAGCGACGAAAAGAGCCCGTAGCCCAGGGAAGAGGGCCAGAGCATCGCTAGCACATAGACGATCGCCTGCCCAAAGACGACCGTTCGCATGAGATGGGGGAGGGCGATGCGCCGCAGGCGGCGCTCAATCTGGAAATGGTTCATGGATGATCAACTCCTTTAGGGCAGTATACCACAGGGGCGGACAGATGTCATCTGCATGCCATGGGTGTACAAAAAGGGGGTTGTGCGCTATAATTGAGTCCGATAGACAAAACGACAAGACCAATCCTGAGAAAGGGCATTCCGGTGAAGAATCGAACAACCATCCTTCCCAAGAAGAATCGCTGGGGCTGGACGCTGCTGAGCATCGCTCTTGTCCTGCTATGCGCTCCGGTCTTCAGCTTCACCATCTTACTGCCGCATCTGACAACGGCCATGCCCGTCATGCTGGTGGTCCTTCTGGCCTATGTGGGGCCGGTCAGCGCGGGCCTCTCGCTTTTGTTGCTCAGCCTGCTCTCGGCGTTCTTTTTTAGTCCCTGGCAAGCGGGGGCGCTGGGGTTCATCGGTTGCCTCCTCTTCAATCTCCCGTTTGTCATTGCCAGCGTGTACGTTGCGGAGAAAAAGAAGGACTTCTGGCTCTCCTCTGCCATCACATCGGGCGTGATGTTCGCCTCCCTGTGCCTGGTGGTCGGGATGATTGGCGCGGTCTCGGGGCGCGACGCGGTGTCTGCGATTACCCGTGCGCTTCAGGATGCGGTTCGTTCCGTCGATGGTCTGGAGGATGCGCTCATCCAGGCGCTCTCCCAGCTGGGGCTGCTCAGCGCGAAGATCGAGCAAACCCTCGCTGGGGGCATGAGCGAGGCGCAACGCTCCGCTCTTGTTTCGGAAATGCTCATGCTTCAGGATGCGGTGCTGCGCCTTCAGATGCCGATGCAGATCACCACAGGCTCCTTGGCGGCAGGGGTGTTTGGACAGTATGCGATCCGCAGGGCGGCGAACCGACGCGGCGCGGCGCTCTCCCGCCCCGCCCTGCGCACTTGGCGCATTCCCAAGGGCTGGGGTCGCGTGCTCGGGGGCACGCTGCTGCTCCTCTTCCTGCTTTCAAACCTCCTGCCAAACGAAACGCAAGGGATGTTCTACGTCTTCTCCGGCCTCTTCGAGCTGGTGTTCAGCCTGCAGGGCATTGCCGCGCTGTGCTATTTGCTTCATACCAGAGGACGGGGCAGAAGGTGGCAGGCGATGGTCTTCCTTCTGGGCTATTTCCTCTTTACGGTGCCCGCCCTCTTTGTGGGGCTTGCGGATCAGGCGATCGACTTCACGCACAGGCGTGCTCAGCTGGGGGATGGAGAAAACTCCGCGCCCTTTGATCCCAGGGCGTCCAAGAAAAACGACTAAGCCCTCTCGGGGCAGAAACGGAGTGTTGAATTATGAAGGTTATTTTGCTCAAAGACATCAAAGGTACGGGCAAGAAAGATCAGATCATCGAGGCGTCCGACGGCTATGCCCGCAACTTCCTCTTCCCAAGAGGACTCGCCCGCGAAGCGAGCGCAACAAACGTCAATGCGATCCAGAATCAAAAGGCCGCAGAAAAGCACCGCAGAGACGTCGAGCGCGACCAGGCGCAGGAGATGGCGCGAAAGCTCGCCGGAAAGACGGTCCGCATCGAGGCCCGCGGCGCGGAGAGCGGCAAGCTCTACGGTTCCGTGACCGCACAGGAGGTCGCCGACGCGATCGAAAAGCAATATGGAGCGAACGTCGACAAGCGCAAGGTCGAGGTCGCCAACATTCGCAACACGGGCGACTACAAGGTGACAGTCAAGCTCTACGCAGGCGTGAGCGCCGAGATGAACGCGCGCGTGGAGCTCGAGAAGGCCGACTGACCGGGGATCATTTTCTGAAAGGGGGCGCGGGGGATGGAAGAGCGTGCGCAGGGCAGGGTGCCACCCAATAACCTGGAGGCCGAAAAAAGCGTACTTGGCTCCATGCTCCAAGATCGTGAAGCGCTGATGCTCGGCTTCGAACTGCTCACGAGGGACGCGTTCTACAACCCGGGCCACCAGGAGATCTTCGATGCGATGCGCGAGCTCAATGTCTCGGCGCGGCCCGTCGACCTGCTGACGCTTGATGAGGAGTTGAGCCGTCGCGGTACGCTCCTGGGCGTCGGAGGAACCGAATATCTGGTCGAGCTCACCGAGACGGTGCCCTCGACGGTCAACGCGCGCGCCTACATGGCGATCGTGGACGAGAAGTACACGCTCCGCCGACTGATCGCAGCAGGCGGAGAAATCAGCGCGGCCAGTTATCGACAGGATTCTCCCGTTCCGGAGATCCTAGGCGCTGCCGAAAAGTCGATTTTCGACATCGTCATGCACCGCAACGAGGGCTCTACGCTCACGCACATCGCCGAGATTCTCCCGGAGACCTATACCCGAATTAACGAACTCAATCAGCTTAAGGGCGGAATCGACGGCGTTCCAACCGGATTTTCGGATCTTGACGATCTGCTCACCGGCCTGCATCCCGGTGAGCTCGTGATCATCGGGGCGCGTCCTTCGATGGGCAAGACGAGCTTTGGCCTCAACATCTGCGGCCAGGCGTCCAAGGCGGGCTTTTCTGTGGCGTTTTTTTCGCTGGAGATGCCCAAGGATCAGCTCGCCATGCGCCTGCTGTGCGCGGACGCGCGCGTCGACATGCAGGCCGTTCGCAGGGGAACGCTTAAGGATCAGGATTGGATGGCGCTCTCGGGCGCACTCGGTCCTTTGGCTGCCTCCTCGATCTACATCGATGACACCTCCGGCATTACGCCGACCCAGCTGCGCTCGCGCTGCCGGCGGCTGAAGATGGAAAACAAGCTCGACATGATCATGGTCGACTACCTGCAGCTGATGAGCTCCGATGGCCGATCTGAGAACCGGCAAAACGAGGTCAGCGAGATCTCCCGCAATCTCAAGGGCATTGCGAAGGAACTCGGGGTGCCGCTTGTTGCGCTCGCACAGCTGTCCCGTGCCGGACAGCAGCGCAGCGACAAACGCCCCATCCTCTCCGATTTGCGCGACTCGGGCGCCATCGAACAGGATGCTGATGTCATCCTCTTCCTGCACCGCGAGGAGTATTACAACCCCAACACGGAGGACAAAAACATCGCCGAGGTGATCGTCTCCAAGCAGCGTAACGGCCCGCTGGGCACGAAGAAGCTGGCTTGGCTGGGTCAGTACACACGCTTTGCCAATCTGGAGACGAGTGTAGGCTGATGGATACGCTGGTTTTGGCTGAAAAGCCCTCGGTCGCACGCGACTTGGCTCGCGTCCTCGGCGCAAACAAGAAGGGCGAAGGCTGCCTCATGGGATCGGGCTATATCGTCACCTGGGCGCTGGGGCACCTTGTGACGCTCAAAGAGCCCGACGAACTTGACCCGAAATACAAACGCTGGCAGCGGGAAACGCTGCCTATTTTGCCTGGCCGCCTGGAAACCAAGGTCATTCCAAAGACCAGAGCGCAATTCAGTCTCATCCGAAATTGGATGCGCTCGCCCGATGTGTCGGACGTGATCTGTGCGACCGACTCAGGGCGGGAGGGGGAGCTGATCTTTCGATACATCTATGAGCGCGCAGGATGCAAAAAGCCGGTGCGCCGCCTCTGGATCTCCTCGATGACCGACGAGGCCATCCGGAAGGGATTGGATGCGCTCAGGCCCGCCGAAGACTATGACGCCCTGTATCGCAGCGCCAGGTGTCGCGCGGACGCAGACTGGCTCATTGGCATGAATGCGACGCGGGCGTATACCCTGCGCTACGGCGTCCTGCTCTCCATCGGCAGGGTTCAAACGCCGACCCTCGCGATGCTTGTGCGTCGCAGACAGGAAATCGACCGCTTCAAGCCCGAACAGTATTACACGGTTCGGGCGGACTTTGGCGATTACAGCGGGGTCTATCAGGACGTAGAGGGAACGCGCCGCATCGCCACGCGGGAAGAGGCGGAGCAGATCGCGGCCAGGGATGAAAAAAAGGCCGCGCGCGTCGAAGAGGTCGTGCAGGAGCAAAAGGCCGAGCGGCCGCCCCTGCTCTACGATCTGACCGGCCTGCAGCGCGACGCCAACGCGCGGTTCGGCTTTACCGCCAAGCATACCCTTGAAATCGCGCAAAAGCTCTATGAGGAACGCAAGCTGCTCACCTATCCGCGCACCGACAGCAATCATCTGGGCACGGATATGCAGGAGGTCGTCCAAAAGACGCTTGCCGCCTACGACGGGCCGCTGGCCGAGGTGGGGCAGAGGGCGCTGTCCTATGGCATCCCAAAGACGCCGCGGGTTTTCGACGACGCGAAGCTCAGCGACCACCACGCAATCATCCCCACCGGAAAGCCGACACAGCATCTTGCGCTTGCCGAGGACGAGCGCAAGCTCTACACGATGGTTGCCACGCGGCTGGCCGCGGCCTTCTATCCCAATTATCGCTATTGCGCCGTTCGGGTGATCACGCAGGTTGGCGAGGATCGCTATCTCTCCACGGGCAGGGTGGTGCTGGACAAGGGCTGGAAGGCGCTCTACGCGGATGATCGCAAAGCGAAGGAAAAGGAGGGCGAAGAGCCCCTCCCACAGCTCACGGAGGGCGACGTGCGCTCCTGCAGGCGCGCCACGGTGCGCGAGGAGGCGACCAAGCCGCCCAAGGAGATGACCGACGCGAGCCTCCTCGCTTGCATGGAACACGCGGGGCGCGAGGTGCAGGACGAGGAACTGCGTCAGGAACTCAGAGACCTGGCGCTGGGCACCCCGGCAACGCGTGCGGCGATCCTAGAGCGGCTCATCGAAGTGGGATACGTCCGTCGTAAGGGAAAGATCCTCACCGCGACCGAAAAAGGCGTCCGGCTCATCGAGGTCGTGCCCCCTGAGATTTCCTCTGCGGAGACGACGGGCAGATGGGAAAAGGCATTGGCCGAAATCGCGCGCGGCGCTCAGAAGGAACCGGCTTTCCGAAGCGGCATCGCCCGGATGGCGGCTTTTCTGGTCCAGAGTGCGGATGCGGGCAAGCCGGTTTCATTCCCCGAGGAAACGAAGAAGCGCGCAGGAAAACGCCGAGCGAGGCCCGCACTGGGCGTGTGTCCGCTTTGCAAGACGGGCAAGGTTGCGGAGAATACAAAGTCCTTCTACTGCACCCGCTTTCAAGAGGGCTGCAGCTTTCAGGTCTGGAAAGACGCCTTCCAAAGGCAGGGAGGGCCGGAGATAACCGCCAAGCTCATCGAGCTCTGCCTGCAAAGGGGAGAGGTGCGCGGCTCCACGGGCACCCTGATTCTGCGCGACGGAAAGCTGACCTATCGGCCAAAGGAATGAGGAAAAACGATGATCACGCAAGCGGATTTGGATCAGGCGGCCCGCGTCGAATGCCGCGAAAGGCTACGGGCTTTTTTGCTCTGCATCCCCCTCTGGATCACCTCTGCCTTTTTCTTTGCGCGACGGGTGCAGATCCTCTGTATCCTCTGCGCGATTCTAGGCTGCTATACGCTGCTCTTCTGGGGCGGACTGCGCTGGTTCCCCGCGAGGCACTATCGCAAATATCTGGAAGAAATCCGAATGGGCCTCACACACGATGAGACGGGGATGCTTGTGCGCCTGGGGGAGGAGGAGGTCCTTGAAAACGGCGTGGCTTTCATTGAGGTCATCCTCAATCTCTACGCCGATCTCTCGCCCGAAGGGGAGCGGCGATTTCTCATCGACAAGAGCCGCGCCATGAGGCCTGAAATCCTGGGTAAGGTGATTCGAATTCGGGCGCACGGACATTGGATTGTCGATTATCGGCTGAGAGAGGAGGGGGTGCGTGATGGGCAGGAATGACGCGCGGGAAAGGCGCCGGCTTTGGCGGCTCGGATGGCTCTTGCTCGTGTGCGCCATCCTCTATACGCTCAACCTCCATACCCCCTTGCAGATGGATGACTACGATTACAGCTTCAGCTGGGCGACGGGGAAGCGGCTCCATTCCCTCGCCGACGTCTTTGCCTCTCAGGTCGCGCACTATCGGCTCTGGGGCGGGCGAAGCGTGACCCATTTTTTGACCCAGCTGTTCTTGCTTCTGGGCAAGCCTATTTTCAATGTTGCCAACGCGGCGCTCTATGGATTGTTGCTTTTGGAGATCGGCGTTCTGTCGGGCCGCAGATCGGGCATCGCGCTGGCTGTGTCCCATCTGGCGCTCTTTTTCGGGATTCCCTTTTTCGGCACGGTCTTCCTTTGGCTCGACGGCGCTTGCAACTACCTCTGGGGGACGGCGCTTGCGCTGCTTCCGCTGCTCATCAGCGCACGCAACGAGCAAAGGCCGATGCCCTTTTCTCCGGCAGCGCTGGGGCTCATCCTGCTATGCTTCTTTGCGGGCTGGACCAATGAGAACACGGCGCTTGGCATTTTGGGCGGTAGAGCGGCCTGGCTCATCGCGCGCAGGAGACGCGGCGAGCCCCTCATGCGCTGGGAATGGGTTTCCCTGGCCGCCCAGGGGCTCGGCGTTGCGCTGCTGCTGCTTGCGCCGGGCAACGCCGCGCGTGCGGGAATCGCCCAGATCTCCTTGGGGGAGCGAATCCGGAGTGCGCTGATTACGCTGCTCTATGGCGCAGGCTATGCATCCGGCCCCCTCGCGCTCATGGTCGCATTGCATCGGGCCGAGGAGGTTGGCACGCTCTCCCTGCGCGAAAGGGCGCTGATCCTCTCGGCACTCCTGTCTGCCGCGGCGATGGCGGCCTCCCCGGAGTTTTCGGAGCGCACGCTCCTGGGAACCTGCGTGCTCTTGCTCGCTGCTGTTCTGAGCGTCTGCGGAAAGGCTCTGCAAGAGGGGATGCCCCCTCGGCGAATGTGCGGCCTCGCCACCCTGCTGCTCGTCCTGACCCTCTTTGGTGCCCAAGGTGCATACAGAGAGGTCCGGGCGCATGAGCAGCGGTGGCATGCACAGCGCGCCGCGATCCAACGCGCACTGCAGGCAGGAGATTCCGAGGTGCGCATCGAGGGTGTGCAATCCGTCTCCCGTTATACGCAGGACATCTGGATCGCGCAGCAGGCCGACCAATGGCCCAACAGCACGCTTTCCGCGTTTTACAAGATCCACATTTTGGGTAAGCGGAGAGAATGAGGATGATGTTCGGCTTGTAAACTGGCGAAGAAAGGCGTAAAATAGACCGCAGAAGGGGCATGTCGTCCCAAGAACATCGGGAGGCGTACTTTGAAAGAGATCGTCATCGCCAATTGGGACGAACTGCAGCATGCCGTCTTTGAGAACACTTGGAATCCGCAGATCAAGCGCTACCGCGACAACTGCATCTACCGCGGCACCTCCGATCGCTCCTGGAATCTCTTGCCCTCGCTTAACCGCGTCTGCGGGCATGACCTCTCGCTCGAATCGCATCTCTTTCGGAATTTCCGCAAGTATGGCTATGCCGAGCTTGCGCAGTACGACAGCTTCTGGAAGATCCTGCCCGTCGCACAGCATCATGGATTGCCCACACGCCTGCTCGACTGGACGTATTCACCACTGGTGGCCGCGCATTTTGCGACCGAGGACACCCGTGCATACGATCGGGATGGGGTCATCTGGCGGCTGGATGTGACCGACTTCAAGCCGTATCTGCCCGAAGAACTGGCCGATGTGCTCAAGGCCAAGGCTTCCAACATTTTCACGGTCGAGATGCTCGAAAAGATCGTTCCGGACTTCGCCTGGATGCGCAGGCTCAGCGACGAGCCCTACGCGCTCTTCTTCGAGCCCTCCTCCATGATCGACCGCATCGCAAACCAATACGCGCTCTTTTCCGTGGTTTCCGATCCGGCGGTCACCCTGTCCGACATCATCCGCATCCATGAGATCCCCTGCACGCGCATCGTCATACCAGCCAAGGTCAAGCTGGAGATCCGCGACAAACTCGATTACATCAACATCTCCGAACGCATGATATATCCCGGCCTCGACGGCATTTGCAAATGGATCACCCGTCGATATTTGCCCCTGGGCCAAGCGGAGGCCCATACCACAGGGATTGAGCGAGCTGATCGCTTAACCAATACAACCCAAGGGGAGGATTGAACATGAAAAAGATCCTTATTCTGACGCTGACCCTTTGCCTGGTCGCGATGGCGACGATGGCGCTCGCGGCGACCGAGGTCAAGGTCTGGCACACCTTCACCGAAGGCCAGCAGGCGGCGCTCGAGCGCTATGCGGCGGACTTCAACGCGAGCCAGGACGAGGTGAAGGTGATCCTCGAGTCGCAGGCGTATTCCGGGTTCACCGATGCGGTGTACCAGGCGACCGCCAATGGCGTTGGCCCGAGCATCATCTTCAACTACGGCTCTGAGGCGGCCAAATATCTGCCCGACGACAAGGTGGCCAACCTGGCGCCCTATATCCATGATCCGGAGATCGGCATGGAAGAGGTCTACATGTCGCTGCCTGAGAGCCTGCGCAGTGAGGTCGAGGGCTTCGAGAAGGAGGGCATCTACTACCTGCCCAGCTACACGACTGGCCCGGTCCTCTTCTACAACAAGACCCTCTTCGACGAGATGGGCTTTGAGCCGCCCAAGACCTGGGAAGAGATGGCCGAGCAGTCCAAGGCGATCTACGAGGCCAAGGGCATCGCGGGCTACTCCGGCGCCGACGGTCTGACCGATCTGATGCAGACCCTGATCCTGCAGAGCGGCAACGGCTACATCGACACGGAAAACAAGACCGTCCTCTTTGACAACGAGAAGACGGTGCAGTGGCTGCGCTGGTACGCTGAAAACGTTCAGGCAGGCTACTTCCTCGACGGTCCGACGATCAGCGACTACATCTCCGCGGATTTCAACGCGGGCAACGTCGCCTCCTATTCCGGCTCCTGCGCCGGCGAGCCCTACATCGAGCCCAATGGCTTCGAGTTCCTCTGCGCGCCGCTGCCGCGTGCGATCGAGACGGAGTGGGCGCCGTCCTGGAACCGCGGTCCGATCGTCTTTAACAAGGGCGATGAAGTCAATCGCGCTGCCTATCTCTTCGTTCGCTACCTGCTCACGCCGGAAGTCAACACCGACTGGGTGATGCAGGTCAATGCCCTCTCGCCCTACGGAACGACCCAGGCGAGCGAGGCCTATAAGGCGTACAGCGCGAACCTGTCCACCTCTCTCCAGGCGCTTCAGGTGAATCTGGATGTTGCGGGCGCTCTGCCCAATGTCACCGGTGCGGCTCAGGTCCGTGATGCGCTCAAGCTCGCGGCTCAGCGCGTCGGCGGCGGCAACGATCCGGAGGCGGAGCTCAAGGAGCTTGTCACGACGAGCAACAACGCGCTCCAGGGAAAGTAAGCAACAGGAAATCAGAGGGGGCCTTGCCGATGCAAAGCCCCCTCTTTGACCTTTGAAGGTTTGGAAGACGAAGGGCACCACGCCACGATGCCCGCGCCAACGCGGAGGAGGGCTTCCATACCCAGTCAAACGGAGGACGAATATGCGGGTGACCCTCGATCAAGTGACCAAGAAGTTCGACGATGTCGTCGCGGTCAACCAATTTTCAGCGACGCTGGAGGATGGCGAGCTTGTTTGTTTGCTCGGCCCTTCCGGCTGTGGTAAGTCCACACTGCTCAACATGCTCTCCGGCATTCTCCCGCTCACCACGGGGCATGTCTACTTCGACGACCGAGATGTGACCAATCTGCCGCCGGAGAAGCGGGGGATCGGGCTGGTCTTCCAGAACTATGCCCTCTATCCACACATGACGGTCATGCAGAACATTTGCTTCCCGCTGGAAACCCAGCGCGTCCCCAAGGAGGAGCGCGTTCGGCGCGCACGCGAGATTGCTGCGCTTGTCCACGTCGACACCCTGCTCAACCGCCTGCCGGCCGAGCTTTCTGGCGGCCAGCAGCAGCGGGTTGCCATTGCGCGCGCGCTCATCAAAAATCCCTGTCTGCTCCTGCTCGACGAGCCTCTGTCGAACTTGGACGCGCGTTTGAGGCTGGAGATGCGCGAGGAGATTCGGCGTATCCAGCAGCGCACCGGGGTGACGACGGTCTTCGTCACGCATGATCAGGAGGAGGCGCTTGCGATCTCCGACCGGGTTATCCTGATGAAATCCGGCGTGCTGCAGCAAAACGATCTGCCGCAGCAGCTCTACGACGCGCCAAAGAATCAATTTGTCGCGAATTTCCTCGGCAATCCGCCGATCAACAATATCCCGGGCGTGATTCACGACGGCACCTTTGTCCCCGAGGGCGCCGAGGCGCCGATTGCCTTGCCGATTTTTGAAACCTTGGCAGAGGGACGGCAGGTCAATCTGTCAATCCGCGCGGAGGCCTTCCTGCCCGATTCCGCAGGACCGATTCGCACCAAGGTCGAGCGCGTCTACACGATGGGCAAGGAGGAGATGGCCTGCCTGCGCGTCGGATCCACCGAGCTTCGTGCCTACGTGGACAACGAGGTCGGCCTGCATGCGCCGAGTGAGGCGTCATTCTCCCTGCGAGGCCGCGGCGTCTTCGTCTTTGACCGGGAAAGCGGGGAGAAATTGGCATGAAACAATCCGCAGAAAACGATCTCCTTCGCAGAAGCGCCTTTGAGCGGTTCGAACCCTTTCTCTACCTGCTTCCATTCTTTCTGGGCGTGATCGTCTTCACGCTCTATCCGGTCGTCAACGTCGTCCTGATGTCCTTTAAAGAGGACTACAGCATGCTGACCCGTGGCTTTGCCTCCTGGGGCGTGGCCAACTATCAAAAGACCTTTGGCGACCGAAACTTCTGGCAGGCGATTCTCAACACGCTCAAGTATGTCGCCCTGGTGGTGCCGATTTCTCTGGTTCTTGCGATTCTCTTTGCCAACATGCTCAATAAGAAGCTGCGTGGCTCCGCGTTTTTCCAGAGCATCTACTTCCTGCCGATGGTCACCAGCGTGACTGCCGTGGGTCTCGCCTGGAAGTTCATGTTCAACAACCGCGGCGTCATCAACTACGTGCTGGGCCTCTTCGGCGTGCACCAGATTCCCTGGTTGCGCTCCACGATGGGCGGTCAATTCAACATGATGGCGCTGGTGATCTTCGGCATTTGGAACATCATGCCCTTTACGATCATCCTTCTGCTTTCAGGGCTTCAGAACATCGATGAGCAGTACAAGATTGCGGCGAAGGTCGATGCGGCATCCGATCTGCGGATCTTCTTCCGCATCACGGTGCCGTTGCTCGCGCCAACGATCTTCCTGGTCTGCATCGTCAACACGATCAGCTGCTTTAAGGTCTTCTCCGAACTCTATCCGCTCTTTGGCGGCAACCCGGGATCGATGGGCAACCTCTACACCGTCGTCTACTACATCCGTACAAGCATGATGACCTATCAGGACTACGGCGTCGCCTCTGCGGCGGCGATCATCCTGTTCCTGTTCATCTTCGCCTTTACGATGGCCCAGCAGGCAATTCGCCGCCTGATTACGAGGAGGGGATGAGATGCGCAGACGACTGTCCGTGGGCGTTGTGCTTACCTATTTCTTCTTGCTGGTCGGCGGCATCCTCATGTTCTTTCCGTTCTTCTGGATGTTCATGTCCGCCTTTAAGACGAAGGCCGAGGTTTCCGCCTTCCCGCCCGTCTGGATGCCCTCCAGTTTCAAGCTCGACAACTTTGTGCTCGCCTTCCAAAAGGCGCCTTTCCAGCGCTATTTCATCAACTCCATCCTCGTGATGCTCTCGAGCGTCGTGGTGACCACCTTCACCTCGATTCTGGCGGCTTTCGCCTTTTCACGCCTTCGCTTCCGGGGACGGGCAACGCTCTTCACCCTCTTGCTCTCGATGATGATGATCCCCTTCGAGATGCTCATCATCACCAACTATCGCACGGTCATCGACCTGGGGATCTACGACACGATGTGGGCGCTCGTGCTGCCCTTTACCAGCTCGATCTTCTACACCTACATCCTCAAAAACTTCTTCGACACGGTGCCCGACAGCCTGTATTGGTCGGCACGGATCGACGGCGCGAGCAACTGGGCCTTCCTATGGAAGGTCATGGTGCCGATGGCGCGGCCTTCGCTCACCACGGTCATCCTGCTCAACGCGTTGGCGAGCTGGAACAGCTTCATGTGGCCCATGTACGTCATCCAGACCGACCGGAACCGCACGTTGCCATGGGGCCTGCAGGTCTTCACGACAGAAGCTGGATCGAACCCAGAGCTGCAGATGGCAGCCTCCACGGTCGTGGTTCTCCCGATGATCTTTGTCTTCCTTTTTGCACGACGCTATATCGTAGGCGGCGTCGCTCGGGGTGGACTCAAAGGTTGAAAGGCAGCGCCCTTCTCCAAAGCGGAGGAGGGCGCTGTTTTATGCATGAAAAAAGCCCGCCGGATGGCGGACTTGGATGCTCAGTCGGCGCTGTAGGGCAAAATCGCGATGGCACGGGCGCGCTTGATTGCCTCGGACAGCTGACGCTGATGCTTGGCGCAGGCGCCGGTCATGCGGCGGGGCAGAATCTTGCCGCGCTCGCTGATGTTCCGACGCATCCGGGAATTGGGATCCCGGAAATCCTTGTAATCGATGTACTCGATCTTGTCAACACAGAAGGCACAGACTTTCCTGCGCGGCTTGCGGCCGCGCGGACGGCGTGCCGAACGATCCTCAGACATGACGTTCTCCTTTCAGGCCGGTTTTCGGCCGATGTACTCAGCTCAGAAGGGCAGGTCGTCGTCATCCACCTGCGTAAAGCCTGCGTCGGCAGCCGGGTAGCTTGCGGGCTGTGCGGCCGGGGCAGGGGAGGGGGAGGCGACGCGGGGTTCGGTGCCGGACATGCCTGTAGCGCCAGAGGGAGTCAGGAATTCGACGTCGTCTGCAACGATGTCAAACGCCGTGCGCTTGCTGCCGTCCTGCGCCTCGTAGCTGCGGGTCTGGATGGAACCGCTCACAGCGACCTTGCGGCCCTTGGCGAGGTATTTTCCACAATTCTCGCCGAGCTCGCGCCAGGCGACGATGTTGAAAAAGTCGGTTTCCTGCTGACCGCTTTTGCTGCGGAAGCGACGGTTGACAGCGATGCTGAAATTGCAAACCGACACGCCGGCGGAGGTGGAGCGCATCTCCGGATCGCGGGTCAGGTTGCCGATCAAATAGACCTTATTCATGCTCAATCATCCTCATCATACAGACAGGTCTTGGCGCGCTCAGGCTTCCTCGGATGCGGGCGCTTCCTGGGAAACGGGCTGCTCGACGACAGGAGCAGGAGCAGCGATCGGCGCGTGCACGGGGCGCGGCTTGACGCTGTGCTTCTTCGTGAGAAGCTTTACGACCTGAGAACGAATCACGTCCTCGCTGATGCCGAGGTTACGGGAGAGCTCCTTGGGCAGCTCAGCGCCGCCGTTGAAGGCCACATACACGTAATATCCTTCGGTTTTGTAGTCGATGGTGTAGGCGAGACGACGCTTGCCCCACTCTTCGACCTTCACGACCTCACCGCCGTTGGCAGTGATGACGCCATTGAACTTTTCGATGAGGGCCTTACGGGCTTCCTCTTCGACCGTGGCGTCGATGATGTAGATCAGTTCGTAGTTGTTCATGAACCTTTCACCTCCTTTTGGACTCTGGCTCTGCAATGTCTCATGCAGAACAAGGATGTGCCGATTAAGAATTGTACCACCTTTGTACGAGGTTTGCAAGAGCAAAATGGGGAAAGATCTCAGGAATCTTGTAAGAGTACAATTGATGTGAGACCGAAAGGGTAACAAAAAGCGACTGAGTCTG
>R15__coassemble_351_pt1 | contig 64746 bp, 54 predicted proteins | sample R15__metabat2_low_PE_033 | metagenome-assembled genome bin R15
TTTTTTTCTTAATTTTTAACCCCTTGGTGCTTTTTTTTTTTCTGAACTTCCCGGGCGGGCGCTCCCCGGGGGGGGCTGCCCGCTTTTGTCGCATAGGCGCGGAATCTTTCGGTTTTTTCTTTCAATCTTGCGGTTTTTGCGCTTTGCGCTGGACATTTTCGCTCCTTGTGCTATAATGGCGGGCGGTCTTAGGAAAGGAGAAAATACCATGGAAATGGACTTGTTTCTTTCGGTCGCCATCGCCCTGTTTGCGGGGCTGATGTTCACCCGCGTCTTTAAAAAGCTGGGACTCAACTTCCCGGACGTCACCGCGTTTTTGATCGCGGGCCTGCTCATCGGGCCCTACGGTCTGGGGCGGGTCAGCGTCACGGGCGTCGGCTTTGCCTCTTACGAGGCGGTGCAGAGCCTCGGGCTGCTCAATTCCGCCGCCCTGGGCTTCATCGCCTTCTCCATCGGCAGCGAGTTCCGCCTCTCGGAGCTTCGCCACACCGGCAGAGCAGCTACCGCCATCGGCATCCTGCAGGCTGTCGTCGCGACCCTTCTGGTCGATTTGGTGCTCTACGGGCTGCACCTGATCCTCGGGCCCGAGCTTCTGCCGCTCCCTGCGGTCCTCACGCTGGGCGCGATCGCCAGCGCCACCGCCCCGGCCGCGACCCTGATGGTCGTGCGCCAGTACAAGGCGGACGGCCCGCTCACCCGCCTGCTCCTGCCGATCGTCGCCCTGGACGACGCGGTCGGCCTGGTCATCTTCTCGATCTCCCTGGGCGTGGCGCGCGCCCTGCAGGGCGGCAGCATGGACATCATGTCCATCGCCGTCGACCCCGCGCTGGAGATCGCCTGCTCGATCGCCCTGGGCGCCGCGCTGGGCGCGATCCTCTCCCGGCTGGAGAAGCTCTTCTTCTCCAACTCCAACCGCCTGAGCCTGACGATTTCCTTCGTCCTGCTGACCATCGCGCTCTCGTTCCTCGAGATCCCGGTCGGCCCGGCGACGATCTCCTTCAGCTCCCTGCTGGTGTGCATGATGCTCGGCACGGTCTTTTGCAATATGAGCGAGTTCTCCGAGGACATCATGCACCGCGCGGACAAGTGGACCGCCCCGCTCACTGCGACCTTCTTCGTCCTGAGCGGCGCGGAGCTGGAGCTGGGCGCGTTTGCCAATCCGGCGTACATTCTCGTCGGCCTCATCTACATCCTCAGCCGCTCGGCCGGAAAGTACTTCGGCGCGCGAGAGAGCGCGAAGTTCATGGGCTGTGACCGCAATGTCGTGCGCTACCTGGGCGTCACGCTCCTGCCTCAGGCGGGCGTCGCGCTGGGCATGGTCAATCAGGCGGCCGTTCTGGGCGCGCCGGCCTCCGTCGTGCGCAACGTCACGCTCTTTGGCGTCTTCATCTACGAGCTGGTCGGCCCGGTGCTCACGCGCACCGCGCTCCAGTTTGCGGGCGAGATCGCGCCGACCCCGGTCGAAAAGAAGGACCGCAGCCGCTTCCAGACGGCCAAGAAATAAGAGGGAAGCGCCCCCGCAGTCGATCCCCCGCTTCTCATCAAAGCGCGCCCCGTCCTCTGCCGAGGCGGGCGCGCTTTTTGCCGATGCGCCGGAACACTTTTGCTGCGGCTCCTGAAAGGCTTCGGAAGGCAAAACACGCGGACCGGTTGCCGGATCGGTGTTCCGAGCGACACTGGATTAGGGGCTGGAGAAATGCTCGTCGGGCTTGTTGATGTATTTTGACGAAATCCTTTACATTCCTTGTGTTTTTGTGTATTTATAAGAAGGTGGCATGCAAGATGCCTGGAATTGGCAGCTTATGCCGATTCGAAGAAAGGACTGGGCACAGCGGATCCCCTGAAGGCAGGGAAATTTCAGGAATGGAGAGTATGAGATGAAACGAGTGATCACCTATGGTACCTTTGATCTGCTTCACTATGGACATATCAACCTGCTTCGGCGAGCTAAAGCGCTGGGCGATTACCTGATCGTCGCGCTGTCCACCGATGAATTCAACTGGAACAGCAAGCAGAAGCGCTGCTACTTTGATTACGAGAAGCGCAAGCAGCTGTTGGAGGCCGTACGCTACGTAGATTTGGTCATCCCAGAGGAAAATTGGGAACAGAAGGTCGACGATGTGCAGCTCTACAAGGCGGACATCTTCGTCATGGGGGATGACTGGGCGGGAAAGTTTGACTTTCTAAAAGCGTACTGCGAGGTCGTCTATCTGGGACGCACGCCGGAGATCTCGACGACCCAGATTAAAAACGAGCTGAACCACTTGGAAGAGGAGCGCGTATGACGAGCTTTGGGCGTGTATTTAAACTGCGTGTCAAAGGGGTTGCGCAGGCCGCAAAGAGCGCATCTCAATTGCTGCGCAATCCTCAGTTCAGGGGCAAATCCCATTATGCAGCTTACCGGGAGCGGCTTCCGCTGGATCCCAAGGCGGTCTTGCTTGAGTCCCAGCATGGCAAGGGGTTTAACGGCAACATCTACTACATGCTCCGGTATATGGCGCTCTCGCCTGAGTATGCGGGCTATCGCTTCTACCTGAGTGCCTGGGGGCAGGCAAAGCGTCAGGCCTATGAAAAGCGCATTCTGGAGATGGGCCTTTCCAATGTGCAGGTGGTTGTCAACGGAACCAAGGCGTATTATCAGGCTGTGGCGACGGCCAAATACCTGATCAACGACACGACCTTCCTGCCCTTCTTCCATAAGCGTGAAGGGCAGATCTACCTGAACACCTGGCATGGCACCCCACTCAAGACACTGGGCAAAGACATCATCGATGATCCGCTCAGTTTGAGCAATGTTCAGAAGAACTTTTTCAGTGCGGACTATCTATTTTCCCCCAATGAGTATACAGCGGAGATCCTCATCCGATCGTTTATGCTGTCAAACTTTTCCCGGGGACAGTCCCTGAGAGGGGGGGGGGTATCCGAGGAACGCGGTCTTTTTTGAGGACGAGCGTCTGCGCGAACTCCGAGCCCAATACCCGGAGAAGACGATCTACGCCTACATGCCGACCTATCGAGGTAAGAGCTCAAAAGGCTCCAGCGACAAGAACGATGCCTATCTACGCTACTACCTCTATGAGATCGACGAGCGGCTTGGGGAGGATGAGGTCTTCTACGTCAATCTGCACCCGATGGCCAGGAAGGTTGTCAATTTCAAGGAGTTTCAGCACATCAAGCCCTTCCCTGCAGGATGGGAAACCTACGAATTCCTAAGCATCGCCGACGTGCTGATCACCGATTATTCGAGCGTCTTTTTCGACTTTGCCTGCACGAGAAAGAAGATCGTTCTCTTCCAATACGATGAGGAGGCATATTTCAGCGAGCGCGGCGTCTACATGTCCCCCAGAGAGCTGCCCTTCCCGATCGTGGCCGATGTGCCCGGGCTCTTGCGCGAGATGCGGAGCGAAAAGCAATACGACGACGAGGCGTTTTTACAGACCTATTGCCCCTATGAGGGAAAGGACGCGACCCGTGCGCTCTGCGACTTTTTCGTCCTCGGCCGCCAGGAAAACCTCATCGCATCCAAGATTCCGGACAACGGAAAGGAAAACGTGCTGATCTATGCTGGAAATCTATTCTCCAACGGGATCACAACCTCTCTGTTCTCCCTCTTGTCGAAGATCGATCTTCAAAAGCGCAACTATCTCCTCGCCTTCTACCAGCAAGCAGCGTTGCCCGATCAAGAAAGGCTCTTGGCGCTTCCCGAGGGGGTGGCGTATTGCGCTCTGACCGGGGTGCCGAATTATCGACATCTGGATAAACTGCTTCACGCTTTGTTCAGACGGAAGGCCCTGGGTGCGAACGGCTATATCAAGTGGCAAAAACGGTTCTTGCAAACGTCCTTTGATCGGGAATACGGATTCTTAAGATTGGATCATGTTATCCACTACAGCGGCTATGGGGATGACACCATCCTGCGGCTGAGCACCTTTCCAAAGAACCGAATCCTCTATGTCCATAGTGACATGCTCGGTGAAATGGCGCTCAAAGATTATGTGCGCCGGGATGTGCTTGCCCATTCGTACCGCACATACGATCATGTCGCTGCCGTATCCCAGGACGTCAAAGGGAGCACGGTGAGCATCTCCGGCAGGAGCGACAATGTCTCCGTCGTTCGAAATTTCTTCGACGATCGCGACATTCAGACCAAAGCGGCGCAGCCCATCCGATTCGATCCGGGGACGAAGGCGACCATCACAGAGGAAGAACTGATCCGAAAGCTTGATTCTCCCGCGCAAAAATTCATCTCGATCGGGCGCTTTTCGCCCGAAAAGGGCCACCTCAAGCTGATCGACGCCTTCCAGAGATGCCTCCGGACGAAGCCGGACAGCGAGTTGATCATCATCGGCGGCTACTCCTTTGGAAACTATTTTCAGGTCACTCGGGACTACGCCGATCGGCTGGGCATCGGAGATCGGGTTACGCTGATTCAACGTCTATCCAATCCCTTCCCGATCGTAAAGCGCTGCGATTTCTTCGTCCTCAGCTCGGAATACGAAGGCTTTGGGTTGGTGCTCCTGGAGGCGGACGCGCTCGGGCTTCCGGTCCTCTCGACCGACGTTCCCGGGCCCCGTGGGATGCTGACGGAATTCGGCGGGACGCTGGTGGAGAACTCGGTGGACGGTCTGTACGGGGGCATGATCGCCCTTTCGGAGGGGCGTGTCGCGCCGATGCACATCGACTTTGATCAATACAACGAAGAGGCGAATCGGCGCTTTGAAGCCCTGCTCACCACGCAGAAAAACTAAGATCCAAACAGGCTGCGACGCGACGCGCGGCGTGTTCCTCTTTGCGTGTGCCCGCGCGCCTTTGCTGTGCGCAGGGAAGGACTTCCGTCGGGAGATTGCGATTGCGGAGTTGCCACCGGGCTGGGGGAAGCTTGACTATCCCAAGGCACATGGGGAGGCATTCTCTGCACACTTGGCGCCGAAGAATGCGGCCAGATCAAAATAGGACAGAACCATCTTGGAGGTCGACGAGCATGCCAATCATCCTTCGCAAGTTGAAAAACAAGGCAAAAGGACTTTTGTTCTTTTGGAAGGGCTGGGTGCAATCGCGACGTGACACCGAAGACAGAGCCAGAGCCCTTTATCTGGCTTACCGCAAACGCCTCCCGCTCGATTCCAAGGCGATATTCCTGGAATCTCAGCACGGCAAGCAATTCAGCGGCAACATCTACTATATGCTTCGCCATATGGCGCTTTCACCGGACTATGCGGGGTATCACTTCTACCTTTCCGCCATCCGAGAGTCTGTTGCCCAGTCCTATGAAGCACAAATCCGTCAAATGGGTCTTCGGAACGTTCAGGTGGTAACCTTCTGCACAGAACCTTATTTTCGGGCTTTGGCAACGGCTAAATTCCTGATCAACGATGTCACCTTCACGCCCTTTTTTCTAAAGCGAGAGGGGCAAGTCTATTTGAATACTTGGCACGGGACTCCGCTCAAAACGCTGGGGAAAGACATCGTCCACGAAGAGGCCAACTTTGGCAACGTGCAGAGAAACTTCTTGTGTGCGGACTACATGCTCTTTCCAAATGATTACACCAAAGAGATCATGATCGACGCCCACATGCTCGACAATTTTTCCGGAGGGCAGTATATCCTGGGTGGGTATCCACGGAATGCCGTCTTTTACGAGCATGAGCGCCGCCGGCAGCTCCGAAGCCAATTCCCAGAGAAGCGCATCTATGCCTATATGCCGACCTTTCGCGGGGGGCCTCGAAGGATTGGAACCCGGGAAAACGATGCCTATTTAAGCTACTATCTTTATGAAATCGACCGGCAGCTCGAGGAGGACGAGGTCTTCTACGTCAATCTGCATCCCATAGCCAAAAAGAATGTCCATTTCGAGGGGTTTCAGCACATCAAGCCCTTCCCTGCAGGATGGGAGACCTACGAATTCCTCGGCGTCGCCGATGTGCTGATTACGGATTATTCGAGCGTCTTTTTCGACTTTGCATGTACGAGAAGGAAGATCGTCCTCTTCGAATACGACGCAGAGGAGTATTTCAGCGAGCGCGGCGTCTACATGTCCCCCCGCGCGCTGCCCTTCCCGATCGTGGCCGATGTGCCCGAGCTCTTGCGCGAGATGCGTAGCGAAAAGCAATACGACGAGGCGTTTTTGCAGACCTATTGCCCCCATGAGGGAAAGGACGCGACGCGCGCGCTCTGCGACTTCTTCGTCCTTGGCCGCCAAGAAAACCTCATCGCATCCAAGATTCCGGACAATGGAAAGGAAAACGTGCTGATCTATGTGGAGAATCTCGAGCCCAATGAGATGACCGCATCCCTGTGGGCCCTCTTGTCCAACATCGATCTCACAAAGCGCAACTATCTCCTCACCTGCCCGAGAGATTCCGTCGGGTCCAATGCAAAGAAGCTTCTGGAACTGCCCCAAGGCGTCCGGTTTTACACCTCCGTGAACAGCCCGAATCCCACGAGGCGGGAGGCCGTCTTAGGCAAACTGTTTAAGCGAGGACTTCTCGACGCGGAGCTTTACCTGAAATGGCAAAGGAGCTGTGTCAAAGAAGCGTTTGACAGAGAATACGGCAGCATGCGCCTGGATCATGTCGTGCACTACAGCGGCGACGGAGAGGACGCCATCCTGCAGCTGGGCATCTTTGATAAGAACCGAATCCTCTACGTGCATCGTGGCCGGCCCGAGAAAAGAACGTCACAGCGTTTCGCACGGCGGGATGTGCTGCGCCATGCGTGCCGCACATACGATCACGTCGCCGCAGACGCACAGGAAAGTCAAGAGGGCATCCGAGCCATTTCTGGAAAGGACGAGAAACTCTCCGTCGTTCGAGTGTTCTTTGATCATCGGGGGGCTCAGGAAAAGGCGAAGCTTCCCCTCCAATTCGATCCCGATACGACCTCGACGATTACGGAAGCCGCATTGAAAGAAAAACTCGCTTCCCAGTCCAAGAAATTCGTTTCTGTCGGATGTTGGGCGCATGACAAGGGGCGTCTCCAGCTGATCGAAGCCTTTCGGAGATTCCTCGAGAGGAATCCTGAGAGCGAACTGATCCTCATTGGCGAAAACGCCGCCGCAAACGAGGATGGGGTTTCCCGGGACGATGTGGAGCGTCTTGAAATCGGAGGTCGGGTTACGCGGATTGGATGCTTGTCCAATCCCTTCCCCATCATAAAGCGCTGTGATGGCTTCGTCCTCAGCTCGGAATACGACGGGTTCGGGTGGGGGCTTCTGGCAGCGGCTCTGGGGGTTCCGGTCATCTCAATCGATGTTCCCGGGCCCCGTGGGATGCTGAAGGAATTCGGCGGGACGCTGGTGGAGAACTCGGTGGATGGCCTGTACGGGGGCATGGTCGCCCTTTCGGAGGGACGTGTCGCGCCGATGGCCATCGACTTCGAGAAATACAACGAAGAAGCGAATCGGCGCTTTGAGGCCCTGTTCACCACGCCGAAAAACTGAGCCCCAAACAGGCTGCGACGCGATGCGCGGCCTGTTGTTCTTTGGGACGCGGTGGCGAGGCCGTGCGACACGTGGGGGCATCCGGCGTTTTGCTGTCAAGGCGCGTTTCGGAGCGATTTGGGCCTCCTGAGCGCCTTCCCGTTCGGTTTTCCTTTGTTCCTTGTGACCGATGTGCTATAATGGGGCAAACGAGGGAAGAAAACGGAGGAACCTATGCAAAAACTGCTTTCCATCGCCATCCCCAGCTACAATTCCGAGGCCTACCTCGATCACGCGGTCGAGTCCCTGCTGCCCGGCGGGGAGGAGGTGGAGATCCTGATCGTCGACGACGGCTCGAAGGACGCAACCGCCGAGATCGCCGATCGCTATGAGGCCCAGTACCCGGGGATCGTGCGCGCCATCCACAAGGAAAACGGTGGGCATGGCGACGCGGTGATGACCGGCATCCGCAACGCGACCGGACTGTATTTCAAGGTCGTCGACTCCGACGACTGGGTCGACGCGGAGGCCTATCCCAAGGTGCTGGACGTCCTGCGTGAGAGCCAGGCGGAGCCGATCGACCTGCTCGTCTCGGACTTCATCTACGACAAGGTGGGGCAGGAGCACAAGCACGTCATGCGCTATGCCAACGCCCTGCCCCAGGGGCGCGTCTTTGGCTGGGAGGAGGTCGGCCGCCTGCGTAGCGACCAGTACATCCTCATGCACTCGGTGATCTACCGCACCCAGATGCTGCGGGACATCGGGCTGGATCTGCCCAAGCACACCTTCTACGTCGACAACCTCTACGTCTACGTCCCGATGAACGCGGTGCATCGCATGCGATACCTCGACGAGGTCTTCTACCACTACTTCATCGGCCGAGACGACCAGTCCGTGCAGGAGCAGGTCATGATCCGGCGGATCGACCAGCAGCTGCGGGTCAATCGACTGATGATCGAGCAGGTCGACCTGACGAGGGTCACCCCCAGGCAAAAGCAGCGCTATATGCGCTCGTATCTGGAGATCATCACGATGGTCTCGAGCGTCCTGCTCCTGCGCTCGGGCACGCCGGAAAACCTGGCGAAGAAGCGGGCACTCTGGCAGGACATGCGCCGCGACCATCCCGAGGTCTATCGGATGCTCCGCTGGCGGCTGATCGGCATCTGCCTGCATCTGCCCGGCGAGTGGGGGCGCAAGCTGGTCTGCCAGGGATACAACCTGGCACGGCGCTACGTGGGCTTTAACTGATTCCGGGGCGTGAGGGGCCCGAGGAGGACGGAGACGGCATGAGAGAGGCAGAGGCGGCGGCGCTGCTGGTGATGGCGATCCCCAGCTATGGGCGCAGGGCGCGCGCCCTGGCTCAGGCGGGCTCCGCGACCCAATTGCTATCCGACCCGGAGGAACTGTCTCCGGTGCTGGGCGATGCGCTCGGGGCGCTCACGCAGGCTGTGCGCCGCGCCGACGCCCTCCTGGAGGATTTGCGCCGCGAGCAGATCGAGCTGATCGCGCCGGGGGACGAAGGATGGCCTGCGAGCCTGAGCGAGATCTCCAATCCGCCGCATGTGCTCTTTTGCAAGGGCAAGGCCAACCTCTGCGATCCCCTCGCGCTGGGCGCGGTCGGCACGCGGGACGCCTCGCCCTACGGCCTGCGCCAGGCGCGGCGAATCGCCGCCGAGCTCGCTGCCTCGGGCTGCTGCGTCGTCTCCGGGCTGGCGCTGGGCATCGACGCGGCCTGCCACGAGGGCGCGCTGGACGCGCACGGGCGGACGGTGGCGGTGCTGGGCAGCGCGCACGACCGATTCTATCCCCGGGAGAATCGCCCCCTGATGGAGCGAATCCTCGAGGGCGGCGGGAGCGTCGTCTCCGAGTATCCGCCGGGCACGAGGCCCAGCCGCTACAGCTTCCTGCACCGCAATCGCATCATCGCCGGCATGACCCGGGGCGTCTTCATCGTCGAGGGCAAGATGCGCAGCGGCGCGATGAACACCGCGCACGCCGCGCTGGACGCGGGGCGGGACGTCTTCGCCCTGCCCGGCAATGTCGACGAGCCGCGCTCGGCTCTGCCCAACAGGCTGATCGCCGACGGCGCGGCGCTGGTGTGCTGCGGGGACGACATCCTCGGCGCGCTGGGCATGGAAAGGCCGCAGAGGGAAAGCCCGCCTGCGCTCCCCGAAAAACCCCGGCGCGCGCAGATTCCTGCGACCCTGGGCGATGCGGAGCGCGCGATCTGCAAGGCCATCCTGCCCGATGGCGCGGATTTTGACGTGCTCTGCGCCGCGATGGGGATGGATGCGGAGACGCTGGGCACGCTGCTGGTGGAGATGGAGATGGACGGCTATGTCGAGACCCTGCCGGGCAACCGCATCGGCCCCGGCGAGGCGCTGGGCTGAGCGGCGGCGCATCGAACGTCTTGTGCCATTCATGCAAGAGGAGAAAACGATGGCTGAGAAGATCGAGACCCTGGAAGGCCTCTTCGGCGAGAAGATCCACTACAGGGACGGCGAGAAGATCGGCGAGAGCTGGCCGGGGCTCCTCGGCGGAAGCTACGACCACTACGACGCCCAGGGCAATCCGCTCGGGTCCTCCGAGCCAGGGCTCTTTGCCGATCTGGAGCACTACGACGCCCGAGGGGAACACGTGGGCTCTACCCAGCGCGGCCTCCTGGGCACTTGGGAGCACTACGACCGGGAGGGACACTGGGGGACGACCAACGATACCCTTTGGGGCGAGACGACTTGGATCGACGAGGAGCTTTGAGGCGCGCATCCTAGAAAAAGCCCCGTTCCATCCCTTCAAACCGGCGATTTCTGCCGGTTTTTCTGCTTCTGGAAGCGCGCGTCCGGCGATTTCACGGCGTGTAGAGCGCATGGCGACGCGGGGATGGGGGGCCGGGGGAATAACGAGCGAGGGGTGGCATTCTCGATGCTCTGCGAGATTTGCGGCGCGATGCCGTTGCCAATGTTGCCGAGCAGTCGGTTCGCGTCCCCGACGTCTTTGGCAAGCTGCGACAGGTCGAGGTAGAGCCGCCCTGCCAGCTTGTTGACGTCGGTGCCCGACCCCGCTGTTGCCGCCATACTTATCCCTTCCTTTGGTCTATTTGACAAATCCCTAACAAAATGCTACGATGAATTGAAAGAGAGGAGGCTCAAAGATGGATCACTTTTTAGAGACGTTCATGGCTGTAAATCTGGCGCTTCAAATGCACGAAAATCAAAATAGAGTCCCGTCCCGCCCCTGGTGGAAAAAACCGGATCCTCCCAAACGCAATGCCTTCTTGGAATCCTTTGAAGATCCGACTCCGGTGGATTACAATCTCCCTCCGAACGAGCTTTATATGGCACTCATTGATGCCACCATTCGCCAATGTGAAAGACAAGAAAAAATCCAAAAAGAGATTGATGAAGAAGAAGCAGCAGCTGCTGCTGCAAAAAAGAAGCGTTTATCCCTTTTTCGCAAATAATTTCAGTTCAGACGTGGACGGCTTTTCGTCCGCGCCTTTTGCTTTCTCCATCAGCGCAATCAGCCGCTCGCCCATCTCCTGCGCGTCCGCATCCTTTTGCTCCATCATCGCGTCCACAAATACAGAGAGCTTGTAAGACAGGCTGTGTTCTGCCGTGTACCGCGCCTTCACGATTTCCAGCATCCGCTTGTACAGATCGGCAGTCAGGGCAAAGTTCGCAGCCGCCCCCGTATCCTCCATCACTCTGAGGAAGATCTGATAAATTTCGCCCTCGGGTGCCTCGGAGCAGCCCAGCCCATAGAGGTTCTCCAACATCGCCATCGTCAACCGCACGGGCGCGGCATAATCCTCGTAGACAATGCCCATCGGGTCAAAGACCACGGCTTTGTCGATGGCCTCCATCGCGGCCTTCTCCGCGTCCTTCAGGTCGACGACCTCGCCTTTCCTTTCCCTAAGGATCTCTTTAAGGACGCCGCCTTGCTCACCGCGAGGCGGCAAAGGCGCCAAAAGGGGCCTCCCCGTGTGGGGAGGCCCAGAAAGAGGAGTGTACCCTGAAAAGGCTTATTTGGCGATGGTCTCGCCGGCCAGCTTGCCGAAGACGACGGTGTCGACCACGGCGTTGCCGCCCAGGCGGTTGCCGCCGTGCAGGCCGCCGGTGATCTCACCCGCGGCAACCAGGCCGGGGATGATCTGCCCCTCGGTGCTGATGACATGGCCCTCGGTGTCGATGGTCACGCCGCCCATGGTGTGGTGCAGGCAGGCCTGGCGCGGGGTCGCAACCCAGGGGCCCTTGGTAAACTGCACGGTGAAGAGGGTGCGGCCGAATTCCGGATCCGCGCCGTTCTCGACGCACTGGTTGAAGGTGGCGACGGTGTTTTCCAGGTCCTCGCCGGTCATCGTCGCGCCGTGGGCCTCGCGCAGCTTGCCCGCCAGCTCTTCGAGGGTCTCGCCGACGAAGATGTAGCCTTCCTGCTCCAGGAAGCGCAGGGGCAGGCCGTCCGCGGAGAAGGCGGTGTCCAGATCCTCATACGCGCCGTCGCCGGACTCGAGGAAGAAGAAGTAGCCGTCGGTCTGATCCAGGGAAGCCAGGCAGATCTGGTCGCGGCGGCCGTCCTCCTGGACGAAGCGCTTGCCTTCTTTGTTGATGAAGATCTCTTGGTCGGTGCCGTTGGCGCAGCGGCGCGGATACTTGGTCAGCTGGCCGTCCTTGAGGTTGCCCAGGTAGAGCAGCTGGATCTGGTCCATGTCGGTCAGGCTCGCGCCGACTTCCTTGGCCATGGTGATGCCGTCGCCCTGAGAGCAGGCCCAGCGGTTGGTCGTCTTCACGCGGCTCAGGTCCGCCCACTTGCCGGAGGTGTTGTACTCCTGCGCCATCTGTCCGTTGGCTGCAAAGCCGCCGGTGGAGAGGACGACGCCCTTGTTCGCGTGGATCGTGTAGGTGTTGCCCAGGCGGTCCTCGGCGGTCGCGCCGACGATGGCGCCGTTTTCATCCTTGAGAAGGGTCTTGGCGGTCGTGCTGTGCAGCAGGGTGTAGCGCTCGCCGAAGCTGTTGAGCGTCTCGACGTAGGTCTGGATGAAGCCCGTGCCCATCTGGCGCACGGAGGTGTGGGTGCGCTGCCAGAGGGAGCCCGCGCCCTGGCCGATGGTGTCGGTGAAGGTCATGCCGTGGCCGACGATCCAGTCCAGTCCGTCCTTGGCGTTGAAGGTCAGGACGCGAACCAGGTCGGGATTGGCCACGTAGTCGCCGCCGTCCCAGGTCTGCAGCGCATACCAGGAGGGGCTGTCGAAGATGTCGGTGCGTCCCTGCGCGTCGTATTCCTCGAGCTCCTTGCGCACGGTCTCGACCAGCTGGGCATGCGCCTCGTTCTGGGGCTCGACCTTGGCCAGCGTCGCCTCGATCGCGTCGCGCTTGGACTGGGTCATGGTCTCCTTCGCCTGAAGCTCGGGATTGGGGGCGTTGTAGATCGCGCCGCACACCAGGGTGTCGCCGCCGACCGCGCCGCACTTTTCCACGACGATGACGTTCTGCGCGCCGCTCTCCAGCGCGGAGATCGCCGCCGCAAGGCCGGCGCCACCGCCGCCGAGCACGACGACGTCCGCCGTCATCTCGCGCGCTTCGGGGGCAGGCTTCTCGGGGGCAGCCTTGAATTCATCCGCGCCCGCGCCTGCGGCCGCGAGGGCCTCCTTCACGGCGTTCTTCAGGGCGTAGGAGGTGATGGTCGCGCCGGAGACGCCGTCGACGCCGTAGGACTGGGCCTCGACGATGCGTCCGGGCAGCACGGCGATGGGGGTCTCGCCCTCATAGCCCGACTCGGTCAGGGGGGCGCCGATGCCCGGGGTCTCCTGATGGGACTTGACCACGACGTCGGTGATGGCATCGGCGGTCACGGTGACTTCGACCACAACGCGGTCGTTCTGGCCGACGGCGGCGCCCTCGTAGGTGCCGGGCGTCAGCGCCAGCGCGCTGCTCGCGCCCATCGCAAGGATCGCGCAAAGCAGCATGGCGAGCATTTTGCGGTACATAATCGGTCTCCTTTCTTCTCTGAGGAATACCCTTCTGATACAATTATATCAAAGCGAATGCACAAAGTCATTTCCGAAAAGGAAATTCATGATTGAGAAAAGCGAAATTACAACGATAAAACTTGTAAAAACCATCGAATATCGTTAAATCTCTGACCATATCGACGCGAAAGCCCCCGAATCCGGATCGCAGAGCGCCGGATTCGGGGGCTGTTCACAGAGCGCGCAGAGGGGATGGGGGCTAGCGCTTAGCCCACGGGCTCGCGGGGCGCGCCGGGGGCGGCTTGCGCATGCTGCACGCTGAAATCGGCCAGCGCCCGTGCTGCCGGGCTGGCGGCTCTCACGCCCAGAAGGAGCGTCTCCCAGGCGAGCACAGGGGGCTCGTCCAGGGGAAGGCGGCACAGGCCTTCGCTCTGCTCGAGGCGCCGGGCGGCGGACTGGGGCGCGAGCGTGAAGGAGGGGCGCTCGGCAAGGGTCGAGAGCACCAGAAGCTCGCTGCCCAGATAGAGGTGCTCGCGCAGGCGCACGCCGCGCCGCTCCAGCTCGCGGGTGAAGCCCTTGGCCAGGCAGCAGGTGTCGTGCGGGAAGACGAAGGCATATTCGGAGAGATCCTCGTAGGAAAGGCGTTTCTTTCCGGCGAGCGGGCTGTCCGGCCGCGCCATCAGCACGGCCTGCTCGCGGAACAGGCGCAGGCATTGCACCCCGTCCAGCCCTTCCGGCCGTGCGCTGTAGTAGAAGCCCACGTCGACCTTTCCCTCGCGCACCATCTGCGGGACGTCGGCGTTGGGCATGGTGACGTAGCGCACGCCGATCTTGGGATGCGCCTTGGCAAAGGCGGTCAGCATCGGCAGCAGGGCGTTGCTGATGTTGAGCTCGCATCCGCCGATGGAAAGCTCGGCGCTCTGCTCGACCTGACCCATCGCGGCACGGTATTCGGCGAGCATCCGCTCGGCATAGGGCAAAAAGCGCATCCCCGCCTCGCTCAGGCGCATGCCATGCCGATCGCGCAGGAACAGCGCCTCGCCCAGCTCGCCCTCCAGATGCCGCACGTGCTTGAAGAGCGTGGAGGGGGCGTATTGCAGGCGATCGGCCGCCCGTTGGTAGTTGAGCGTCTGGCACATGGTGACGAAGGTCAACAGCTCGCGGGTGTCCATCGCGATCCCTCCTTCCGGATACTGTCCCCATTATAAGGGCTGGACGAGGGATTGACAACAGGATAACGAAAGGGATTGAGGGAATTGCGCCGCACGATTCAAAAGCAAGGACGCAGGAGGCGATGAAAAAGCCCCCTGCGCTGGGCGCGGGGGGATGGATGCGCAGGGCGGATACGCTTCAGTCCCTGCAAAAGAGGTCGCGGGTGTAGACCTTCGCGCGCACGTCGTCCAGATCCGGATCGTAGCGATTGGCGAGGATCGCGTCGCTCTGAGCCTTGAAGGTGGCAAGGTCGCCGATCACGCGGCAGTCGTAGAAGAGGGCGCCGTCGGGCAGGGTCGGCTCGTAGATCACGACCTGTGCGCCCTTGACGCGCAGGCGCTTCATCACGCCCTGGATGCTGCTCTGACGGAAGTTGTCGCTGCCGCTCTTCATCGTCAGGCGATAGACGCCGATGGTGATCTCTGCCCCCTCGGCGCGCTGAGCGGCGATCTGGTGGGCGCGCTCGGCGATAAAGTCCTTGCGCGTGCGGTTGCTCTCGACAATCGCCTCGATCAGATTCTCCGGAACGTCTTGATAGTTGGCCAGCAGCTGCTTGGTGTCCTTGGGCAGGCAGTAGCCGCCATAGCCGAAGGAGGGGTTGTTGTAATGGGTGCCGATGCGCGGATCCAGGCACACGCCTTCGATGATCTGCCGCGTATTTAGGTGCTTGAGTTCGGCGTAGGTGTCGAGCTCGTTGAAGTAGGAGACGCGCAGGGCGAGGTAGGTGTTGGCGAAGAGCTTGACCGCCTCCGCCTCGGTGGTGCCCATGAAGAGCACGGGCGCTTCTTCCAGCGCGCCCTCGAGCAGCAGGCGCGCGAAGGATTCTGCGGCCTCGCGGCCCGCCCCATCGGGATCCGTGCCCACGATGATGCGGGAGGGATGCAGGTTGTCGTAGAGCGCGCGGGACTCGCGCAGAAACTCGGGGCTGAAGAGGATGCGGTCGGTGCCGAATTTTTCTCGAACGCGGGCAGTGTAGCCCACGGGGATGGTCGACTTGATGACGATCCAGGCTTCGGGGTTGACGCGCCGCACCAGCGCGATCACTGCCTCGACCGCGGAGGTGTCGAAGGTGTTGCGCTCCGCGTCGTAGTTGGTTGGCGCGGCGACGATCACAAAGTCGGCCCCCGCGTAAGCCGCTTCCCCGTCGAGGGTCGCGGAGAGGTGCAGGTCGCGGTCGGCGAGATAGGCTTCGATTTCCCGGTCCTGGATCGGCGAGCGGCGCGCGTTGACCTGGGACACGCGCTCCGGGAGGATGTCGACGGCGGTCACCTCGTGGTGCTGGGCGAGCAGGACGCTCAGAGACAGGCCGACATAACCCATGCCGGCGACGGCGATGCGAAGCTCGGAGAACGCTCTCATAGGGTGCCTCTTTCATGCTCGGTCGTGGTCGGCTTGCGCCGCCAGAGGGTGTAGGGGCGAAGCTCGCCCAGGTCAAAGGGACTCTCGTGTGTGAGGATCGGCTCGTATGCCTCGCCCGGGCTCTTCCAGACGGTGACGACGAATTCGCTGCGGGCTTCGGAGAGCCACGCGTCCAGCGTCCGGCGCTTTTCCGCGGTCTCCAGGTTGTTGTCGGCGAAGTAGCGGCACTCGGGCAGGATGTTCGCGGCGAGGTAGAAGCCTTGGTCGAGGCTGCTGTAATCCAGAAGCGACGGATGGGAACTCAGACGGTGCATTTCCCGGGCGAAGATCGTCTGCGCCATCTCCTCCCGGCGCACCGCTCGAAGGGCTCCGGCGGGACACAGGCGGGCGCAGAGCGGGAGCAGGGAGAGACAGAGCGCCGCGGCGAGCCCTGCGCGAGGGGCGAGGGGGACGCGCGCGTGCATCAGGCGATCTGCGAGCGCCGCAAACCTGGCCAAGCCCGCCCCGGCTGTCGCGGCGAAGACAAGCGCGTAGTAGGGATGGGCCATCTCGCCCCAATAACAGGTCAGCAGCAGCAGGCCGGCTCCAGAGGGGAGGGCGAGCGCTTCGGCCGACGCGCCCTTTCCGCCCCGGCGCAGGGCGTCGAGGAAGCCGAGCGCAAGCCCCGCCGCGCTGAGGAGGGCGAGCGCCGGGTTTGCGCGGCTCTGCGTGCGCAGGTAGGCGAGGGCGTTGAAAAGATGGCCACGCAGGGACATCGGCGTGCCGGCATAGGAGAGATTTTGCAGGAAGTAGACGCGCAGGCAGTCGTCGAGGATCCCCGCGGCAAAGAGCCATAGACCCAGCACAAGGATTGGGATCAGCAAACCCAGCGCCATCGCGCCCAGGCAGCGCAGGGCGGCGCTCGGTGCGTGCCTGCGTGCGACGCAGAGCAGCACAAACGGGGCGAGGCCGAGAAAGAGCCCGATGTCGGTGTATTTGATGAGGAAGACCGCGCCCAGGGCCGCGCCGAAGCCCAGGCAGGGGCGGGAAGCGCCCGTTTCCATCGCGCGCCCGGCCAGGAAAATCGAGGCGGCCAGAAGCGGCAGGCAGAATTCCTCCGCGCTCCCGCCCTGGGTGAAGGCGCGGCTTGTGCAGGTGATCAGCGCCAGGAGCGGGACGAGCGCATAGGAGGCGGCGCGTGCGCCCTGATCCCAGGCGAGCCGCTGGACGATGTGCAGGAGGGCGGCGAGGCTGAGCACCTCGAGCAGGAAGACCCCGACAAAGCGCTGATCCGCGATGCCCGCGCCCAGGGCGTAGATCAGGTAGAGGAGCGGCCCCTTGTGGTCAAAGAGGTCGCGGTAGGGCATCGCGCCCTGCAGCATGCCGCGCCCGATGGTGAAGTAGACGTTGGTGTCCGTCCAGAAGTTGGTCGCATACAGGGGCGAGGCGCTCGTGGCAAAGAGGAGCGCGAAGAAGGCGCAAAGGAGCGCGAAGGGCCAGGCAATTTTTCTGTTCATGGGGACCTCTTGTACAGCGAAAACCATTTGCCGAGTCGGTTGTCGTCCAGATACCCCGCGTCGCTGGCGACGAGCTCGTAGCCCTGGAAGCGCTCCGGGAGCGTGCGGAAGCTCATGAGCACGTAGTCGGGGCGGCGCGCTTCGAGGGCCCCATCCAGCGCCTCGCGCATCGCGGGGAGTTCGACGTTGAGCAGGACGAAGTACTTCTCCTCTGGGATCGTGCCGGTGGCGAGGTAGAGCCCGTCGTCGAGGAAGGACGCCTGCAACACGCTGCTGCCCGGGGGAATCTGCGCGGCGAGGCGGTGCTGCGCCGTCTGCTCGTAAGGCACGCCGCGCAAGAAGGCATTGGGCGAGGCAAAGCAGATCGCAAGGCTTAGGACGATCGCCAGCGGCAGGCAGGCGCGGGGCAGGCGACGGTGGAGCACCTCGGCGACAAAACGCGTGCCGTAGAGCGCGTAGGGGGCGACAGCGAGCAGGCTGTAGGCCCACACCCGTCCGGGAAGAAGCACGGCGAGCAGCTGCACGACAAAGGAGAGCGCGCACGCAGCACGTGCCGCGGCGGTCTCCCGCCGATCGAATAGGAAGGCCGCAATCCCGCACAGCGAGGGCAGAACCCAGAGGAAGTTTCCTCGGAGGAAGGCCTTGGCCTGCAGGAGGGTGACGCGCCCCTTTCCGGCATAGAGGAAGAGGTTGTTGTAGAGGTAGGCGTGGTAGGCATCGTCCAGCGCGCCATGCGCGGCAAAATAGGCGATCCAGAGCAGGATCGGAAGCGCCATCCCCAGCAGGAAGATCCCGGCGCTTTTCAGCGCGCGCACCGGTCCGCCCGCTTTGAGGGCGAAGAGGCCCTCGCACATGCAGAGCCCCAGGAAGACGCCCAGCAGAGTGAATTTGACGCTTGCGACGATCCCCGCGAGCAGGCCGAGGGCCAAGAGGCGGCGCGGCGGGAGTGGGACGCCGTGCGCGCGCCAGACGCCGTCTGTCAGGGCGAGCGCGGTCATCGCGAAGGGCAGGCAGAATTCCTCGGCGCTGTCGCCCCGGCAGAAGGCGCGGCTGCCCAGGATGAGCGCGGCGCACAGGATGGACGCGGCGCTGGCCGCAGGGCTGCGGCGCAGGAGCAGACGCCTGGCGGCGAGCAAAAAACCGGTGAGGCAAAGGGCCTCGACGAGGTAGACGCCCAGGAAGCTGCGGTCGGAGACCCATGCGGCGAGTTCGTGCGCGAGGTAGAGCGTGGGACCCTTTTGCTCGTAGATGTCGCGGTAGAGGACGCGCCCGGCCTTCATCGCGCGTCCGACGGTCAGCAGGCAATTCGCGTCGCCCCAGATGTTGGTGGGATAGAGTGGGGAGGACATCGAGGCGAGCGCGAGAAGGGACAGCGCCGCGAGCAGGAGCAGGGCGGCGGGGGCGATGCGCTTTACGATTTGCATGCTGCCTCCTCTTGCCAGGCGACGATCTCGCGCACAAAGCGCTCGCCGTAGCGGGCCATCTTGGCCTCACCCACGCCGCTGACCCGCAACATCGCCTCGCGGGTGCGGGGCTGGTGCACGGCCATCTCGCGCAGGGTGGCGTTGGTGAAGATGAGGAAGGGGAGCGCCTGCTGCTCCTCCGCGATCTGCTTGCGCAGGGCGGAGAGGCGGCGATAGAGCGGCTGGGAGGCCGGCTCCTGGGCGGGTGTGCCGTCGAGCCGACGCCCCGTAGAGCGCGCCTGTCCCCTGTCCTTTGCGGAGCTGGCGGCGCGCTGAGGCGGACGGCAGCAGGAGCAGTTGCCGCAGCGCTCGGGCGCTTGCTCGCCAAAGTAGGCAAGGATGCGCCGCCGCAGGCAGCCAGAGGTGGTCGCGTAGAAGGTCATCTCCCGCAGGCGGATGCGCGCGCGCTCGGTGAAGACGGCCTGCTCATCGGGCGAAAGCTCGCTGTCCTCCGCCTGGCGGTCGATGAAGAAGTTCTGCAGCCGGACGTCCTGCGGGCGATAGAGCAGCAGACAGGTTGCGGGCTCACCGTCCCTTCCCGCGCGCCCGGCCTCCTGATAGTAGCTCTCCAGATCCTTGGGCATCTGGTAGTGGACGACGAAGGAGACGTTCGACTTGTCGATGCCCATGCCAAAGGCGTTGGTCGCGACGATCAGGGGCAGGCGGTCGGAGACGAAATCTTCCTGCACGCGCGTGCGCTCCTCATCGGGGAGGCCCGCGTGGTAGCATCCGACGGGCAGGCCGTGGGCGGCGAGCATCCCGGAGACCTCCTCGGTCGCCTTTCTCGTGGCGCAGTAGACGATGCCGGAGGCGTCCCGATGCGCACGCACAAAGGCGAGGAGCTCTTCGTCCCGCTTTTGCGGGCGGCGTACCTCGAAGTAGAGGTTGGGACGGTCAAAGCCCGTCAGCACGCGCACGGGATCTTGCAGGCCGATCAGGCGGAGCACATCGGTGCGCACCGCGTCCGTGGCGGTCGCTGTGAAGGCGCCGACCGCCGGACGGACGGGGAGGGCTTGCAAAAAGGGCGCGATCGAGAGATAGCCCGGGCGAAAGTCCTGCCCCCACTGGCTCACGCAATGCGCCTCGTCGACGATCACGTAGTCGATCGGAGCGCTTTGGGCAAAGCTCAGGAAGGCGCCCGTCAGCAGGCGCTCCGGGGCGACGTAGACGATCTTGTAGCGCCCCGCGGCGGCGTTTTGCAGCGCGCGCTGCTGCTGGGCGGGCGTGAGCGTGCTGTTGATGTAGGCGGCGCGCACGCCCAGCTGCGAGAGGGCCATGACCTGATCCCGCATCAGCGAGATCAGGGGAGAGACGACCAGGGTGACGCCGCCCGAGAGCAGCGCGGGAAGCTGGTAGCAGATCGATTTGCCCGCGCCGGTTGGCATGACGGCGAGCAAATCGCGCCGGGCGAGCAGCGCATCGACGGCCTGCTGCTGACCCGGGCGAAACCGGTCGTAGCCGAAGACCGACCGGAGCATGTGGAGGCTGTCGATGGCGTTTCCTTCCTTTCTGTGGGGCTTCGCGCCTGGAGGACCGGGGCGGACGGATCGTCAGGTCGCCCGAGTGGGATGCGCATGGGCGAGATATCGCGCCAGCGCGTCCTGCCAGGGGGGCAGGGGCGAAAACCCCGCCTCCGTCAGGGACTGCTTGTCCAGGCGGCTGTTCTTGGGCCGTGGGGCAGCGGAGGCGTATTGTGCGCTGGTTACGGGGATCACGCGCGTGCTCCGCCCGGCCTGGCGAAAGATCTCGGCAGCAAAGTCTGCCCAAGAGAGGAAGCCGCCTTCGTTGGTCGCGTGGTATACGCCGTAGCGCTCGCCCTCGATCATCTCACATAGCAAGGGCGCGAGGTCGGGGGCATAGGTCGGCGTGCCGATCTGATCGCACACGACGGACACCGCCTCATGCGTCTTGGACAGGCGCAGCATCGTCTCCACAAAGTTCTTCCCGCTAGGGCCAAAGAGCCAGGCGATGCGCACGACGAAGGCTCGGGGCAGGGTGCGGACAATCCGCTCCCCGGCCAGCTTGGTCTGACCGTAGAAATTGACTGGCGCAAAGGCCTCGCAATCCACGCGCCAGGGCGCAGTGCCTTCGCCGGAGAAGACGTAGTCGGTGGAGAGGTACAAAAGCTTAGCGCCGCTGCGGCGGCATGCTTCGGCGACGTGTCGCGTGCCCTCGACGTTGACGCGCCAGGCCATCTCGCGGTTTTTGGGCGCTTGGGCGGCGTCAACCGCGGTGTAGGCCGCCGCGTGGAGCACGGCCTCGGGCTGCGCCTGATTCAACAGATCGCGCACCGCATCCGGATCGCCCAAATCCACAGGGAGATCCGTGCCGATGGCCGCATGCCCGCGCGCCTCCAGCGCCGACAGGAGTTCCTGACCCAGCTGCCCGCGCGCACCGGTGACCAGCACCCTCATAAAAGCTTCTCCGCAGCGATGCGATACGCGCCGCTCTCGATCGCCTGCCACCAGTCGGCGTTGTCTTTGTACCATTGGAGGGTGGACGCGAGGCCCTGCTCGAAGGCGATTTGTGGCGCCCAGCCGAGCGCTTGGCCGATCTTTTCGGGGCAGATCGCATAGCGCAGGTCATGCCCCTTGCGGTCGGGGACAAAGGCGATGAGGCGCTCGGGCTTGCCCAGCAGGCGCAGGATCGCGCGCACAACCTCAAGGTTGCTGCGCTCGTTGTGCCCGCCGACATTGTAGACCGCGCCCCGCTCGCCCTTTTGCAGGATCAGGTCGATCGCGCGGCAATGGTCCTGGACGTGCAGCCAGTCGCGCACGTTGGCCCCCGTGCCGTAGACCGGCAGGGGCTCATCCCGCAGGGCGCGCAGGATCATGAGCGGAATCAGCTTTTCGGGGAACTGCCGGGGGCCGTAGTTGTTCGAGCAGCGCGAGAGCGTGACGGGCAGGCCGTAGGTGCGGGCATAGGAGAGCACCAGCAGGTCGGCGGAGGCCTTGGAGGCGGCATAGGGGCTGGAGGCGCGCAAGGGGGTCTGCTCGGTGAAGAACAGGTCGGGCCGGTCCAGCGGCAGATCGCCATAGACCTCGTCCGTGCCGACCTGATGGAAGTGTACCCCTCCGAAGGCGCGGCAGGCGTCCATCAGCGTCTGCGTGCCCAGGATGTTGGTGCGCAGGAAGACGCCGGGGTCGTCGATCGAGCGGTCGACATGGGATTCGGCGGCGAAATGGACCACGCAGTCGGGCCGCTCCTGCTCAAAGAGGGCAAAGACCGCCTGAGGATCGCAGATGTCGCCCCGCACGAAGCGGAAGTTCGGATGGCGCAGCAGGGGTTCAAGCGTCTGCAGATTGCCGGCGTAGGTCAACTTGTCCAGACAGATCACGCGGTCGTCGGGGTGCGCATCGAGCATGTAATAGATGAAATTGCTCCCGATGAAGCCCGCGCCGCCGGTGACGAGGTACTTTGCCATGCTTAAACCTCCCCGTAGATGAAAGGTGCGTCCGATTCGCGAAGAAGCGGCGCGTGCGCGTCCTTCGGGCTGAGCAGATCCTCGCGCACCGCGCCCCAGGCGATGCCCAGCGCGGGGTCGTTCCAGCGCAGGCTGCGGTCGCACTCGGGCGCGTAGAAGTCGTCGACCTTGTAGGAGAAGACCACTCCGTCGCTCAGGGTGAGGAAGCCGTGGCCAAAGCCGCGCGGCAGGAAGAGCATCCGCCGATTTTCGCTGGAGAGCTCCTCCAGAATCCAGTGCAGGTAGGTGGGCGAGCCTTTGCGCAGGTCGATCGCCAGGTCGAGCACCGCCCCGCGGGTGACGCGCACGAGCTTGGCCTGGGCGTGGGGCGCGCGTTGGTAGTGGATGCCGCGCAGACTGCCGCGCTGGGCGGTGTAGGACTCGTTGTCCTGCACAAAGCGGGTCGTGAGGCCCAGCGCGCGCATCGTCCGCTCGTTGTAGACCTCCATGAAATGGCCTCGCGCGTCCCCGTGGCACTCGGGCTCAAAGAGGAACACCCCGGGGAGGGCTGTCTTCAGCTGCTTCATCTTAGTAGAGGATCCTTCCTTCGGCGACCGCCGAGAGATGCGCGCCGTAGGGACTGCGCCCGTAGGCCTTTGCGGCACCCAGCAGCGCGTCTTTTCCGATCCAGCCCTGGCGGTAGGCGATCTCCTCGGGTGCGCTGATCATGATGCCCTGACGGGATTCGACCGTGCGCACGAAGTCCGCCGCCTCCACCAGGCTGTCCATCGTGCCGGTGTCGAGCCAGGCAAAGCCGCGCCCCAGCAGACGCACGTCCAGCGTGCCCTCGGAAAGGTAGAGCGCGTTGAGGTCGGTGATCTCCAGCTCGCCGCGCGCGGAGGGGCGGATGCAGCGGGCCTTCTCGCTGACGCCCGCGGGATAGAAGTATAGGCCGGTGACCGCATAGCTGCTGCGCGGCAGGGCGGGCTTTTCTTCCAGCGAGAGCACGCGCCCCTGCTCGTCGAACTCGACGACGCCAAAGCGCTCCGGGTCGTTCACCCGATAGCCGAAGATGCTCGCGCGGCCCGTCTCCGCGGCGGCGCAGGCCTCGCGCAGGATGCGCACAAAGCCGTTTCCGTAGAAGATGTTGTCGCCCAGGATCATCGCCGAGGGCTCTCCCGCAAGGAAGTCCTCGCCCAGCAGAAAGGCCTGCGCAAGGCCGTCGGGGCTGGGCTGGACCTTGTAGCGAAGGTGCAGGCCGAAGGGGGAGCCGTCCCCGAGCAACGCCTCAAAGCGGGGCGTGTCCTCTGGGGTTGAGAGGATCAGGATGTCCCGGATGCCCGCGAGCATCAGCGTGCACAGCGGGTAGTAGATCATGGGCTTGTCGTAGACCGGGAGCAGCTGTTTGCTGGTCACGCGGGTGAGCGGGTAGAGGCGGGTGCCGGCGCCCCCGGCCAGGATGATGCCTTTCATCGGAAAAATCCTCCCGTCGATGGGGTGAGCGCAAGAACCTGCCAGGCCTCGACGAGCCGGGGCAGCGTCCAGGACGCGTTGGCCGGGCTGGTGGAGGGCAGGGTGCGCGCGGGCAACGGAATCTGGGATTGCCATCGGGCGTAGAGCCGCGCAGCGGTCTGCCCATTGAGGAAGACGGCTTCGAGCTTCGCGCCCGAGAGCAGGGGCGTGAGGTCGTTGGGCTGGGCGCGACGGATCGTGGCGTCGGAGGAGCCTGCGATTTCGCATCGGCCGACCACGTCCCACAGCGCGAGGCCGTGCCGATGCAGGAAGGCCTCCTTCTCGGGGATGCCCTCGGGCAAGGGCTCGTCATAGACCGAAGCGAGGACGCGCCAGAAGCGATTCTGCGGATGGGCATAGTAAAAGCCCTGCGCGCGGGAGCGCACGGAGGGAAAGCTGCCAAGGATCAGCGCCCGGCTCTCCGCGTCCCAGATCGGGGGCAAGGGGTGGTCCTGCATCGTCCCCCTCCACAAGCGTTTATTTGAATGATTCATCATAGCACGAATCCGGGGGAACTGCAAATCGCGCATGAAAAAAGCCGGGGGAACCGGCTCAGATGTCGATGGGAGATTCGGTTGGCGCGTAGTCGGAGTGGTAGGCGATGATCCGGCGGAACGCGTTCATCGAGGCGACGCGCAGCATGTCCTCCTGGGTGCAGTGTACGCCGTAGCGCAGGAGGTGCGCCTGCCCCGCGTGGCGCATGAGCGAGGCGGTCGTGCCCGGCTCGGTCGTCCCGGTGAAGAGGATGCGCCCGCCGACCTCGAGGATGCGCTGGGCGAGGCGCTGGCCCTCGGGGGTGTCGAGCTGCGGATCGCACAGGAAGTAGACGCCCAGGGCGAGGAAGGACTCGGGGATCGGCCGCAAGTAGACCGCGTCGAGCTGGATGAGCGCCTCGCGGCGGATCCACAGCGCGGTCGCATCCATGTGGGAGAGCTCGCGGATAAAGTGTGCGTCGGCGAACACGTCGCAGTCGGGCAGGCGCTCGCAGAGGTGAGTCAGGATGCCCACGCCGCGCCCGTAGCGGGGCACGGGCAGCAACACGGGGCGCCCGTCGGCAAGGGCCTCGGCGATCGCCCCGAGCAGCGCGTCGACCTGCGCCTCGCGCTCGTTTGCGCCGCCCATGCCGTAGTCGCAGTCGAGCACGGCCAGGTCGGCCTTCTGGCCGACGATGGGATCGAAGGCGTGCACGCGCGCGTGATCGAAGTAGTCGCCGGAGAAGAGGACGGAGCGTCCCCCGTCCTCAAAGCGGAACCACGCGCTGCCGGAGCAATGCCCGCTGCGTCCCCAGGTGACCTCTAGGCCGCCGGGGAGGCGGAAGCTGGCGCCCGGAAGGCTGAGCCCCTCGAGCACGAGCGGGTCGTCAAGGCCATAGGAGAGCTGGCGCGCAGTCTCGGTGGTCAGCACGACGCGGCCGGTAAAGCCGCGGGAGATGAGCCGAGGCAGCGCGCCGGACTGATTTTCGTGCGAATGGCTCAGGAAGAGGTAGTTCGCCTGCCGAATCTGCTCGAGGGAGAGGTGGGGAAGCTCGTCGCCCGCATAGGCGCGCTGGTAGCCACAGTCGACGAGAAAGGACACAGAGCGCCCCGCGATGAAATAGCAGTGACGCGCCTGTGAGGCGGTTTCTCCGGTTAAATACAGCTTCATAGTTCCTCCCCCCTTTACAGCCGGGCTGTAAAGCGCGTATAGTATAGCGCGATCCGCAAGGAAGGTAAACCGCTTGCGGATCGCCCGAATGCCTTTTGGTAAAACTGGGACGCGCTTTGATGCTTTTTTGGGCGTTTCGACGAGAAATTCGGCCCCGATGGACGGGCTAAAATCTTCGCGCGCGGGATAAATCGGGGGTGCATCCCCGTCTTTTAGGGTACACAGGGAGAATTGGACATCTGGGGGGATGAAGATGTTTCGCAAATGGGGTTTCCTGGCGGTTTTGCTCGGGGCGGCGCTCGCCCTGAGCGGCGGCGCTTTGGCCGAGACGCGCTATGTCGTGGGCGGCAGCCTGCGCCTGCGCGAGTCGCCCGGACAAGAGGCGCGCGCGCTCGGATCGCTCTATGCGGGCGCGCCGGTCGAGGTGCTGGACGAATCGCAGGGCTGGTGCCGCGTGCAGATCGCGGAGCTGATCGCCTACATGAAGGCTGACTTCCTCGCGCCCCTGGCCGCCGCGGACGAAACGCGCTCGGGGGAGGCGGCCTCGCCCTACGGCACGCCCACGGTCATCCTGCGCAGCCGGCCTTCCAATTCCTACAGCACGGTCGGCTTTGTGCGCGTCGGCGAGCGCGTGCGCATCCTGGGCGAGATGGAGGGAGGCTACTTCTGCGTGACCGCGGAGGGCTTGGGCTTCCTCGATCAGGGAGAGGTTCGCTGAAGGGCGGCCCACTCGGCCGATCCCAGCTTCAGGCTATCTTGACAGACCCAATCCCGCCGGAAGGCGGGATTGGGCATATCGTGATGGACAGACAAGGGCGCCCATTCGAGGGATGCCCTTTGTTTTTTATCGCTCGGGCGCAGGCTCGCCCTCGCGGCGGCTTTTGGCCAGGGCGGGCGCGAGGAACTGGCCGGTATAGCTCGCGGGGCAGGCCGCAACCTCCTCGGGCGTCCCCTCGATGAGCACCGTGCCGCCGTGATCGCCTCCCTCGGGACCCAGGTCGATCAGGTAGTCGCAGGCCTTGATCACGTCCAGGTTATGCTCGATGACCAGCACCGTGTTGCCGCCGGAGGCGAGCTGGCGCAGGACCTGGACCAGGCGCTCGCAGTCGGCCATGTGCAGGCCGGTCGTCGGCTCGTCCAGGACGTAGAAGGTCTTTCCGGTCGCGCTGCGGGAGAGCTCGGTGGCCAGCTTGATGCGCTGGGCCTCTCCGCCGGAGAGCGTCGTGGAGGACTGGCCGAGGCGGATGTACCCCAGCCCGACGTCGCGCAGGGTCTGGAGCTTGCGGGAGATGCGCGGATAGGCCTCGAAGAAGCGCGCGGCCTCGTCCACGGTCATCGCCAGCACGTCGGCGATCGACTTGCCCTTGTAGAGCACCTCGAGGGTCTCGCGGTTGTATCGGCTGCCCTTGCAGACCTCGCAGGGCACGTAGATGTCGGCCAGGAAGTGCATCTCGATGCGCAGGATGCCGTCTCCGTGGCAGGCCTCGCATCGCCCGCCCTTGACGTTGAAGGAGAAGCGCCCCTCCTGATAGCCGCGCGCCCTGGCCTCGGGCGTGGCGGCAAAGACCTTGCGGATCATGTCAAACAGTCCGGTGTAGGTCGCGGGGTTGCTTCGCGGCGTGCGGCCGATGGGCTGCTGGTCGATGGCGATGACCTTGTCGAGCTGTTCCACGCCCTCGATGCCGTCGCAGTCTCCGGGACGGGTGCGCGCGCGGTTGAGGTCGCGCTGGAGGGTCTTGTAGACGATCTCGTTGACCAGCGTCGACTTGCCGCTGCCGGAGACGCCGGTGACCGCCGCCATCACCCCCAGGGGCAGGCGCACGTCGATGTTCTTCAGGTTGTGCGCGCACGCGCCGCGGACGGTGAGCCAGCCCGTCGGCGTCTGCCGCTTGGCGGGCAGGGGAATGCCGCGCGCGCCGCTGAGGTATTGCCCGGTCAGGCTCTGGGGACAGGCCATGATCTCCTCGGCGGTGCCCTGGGCGATCAGCCGGCCGCCGTTCTCACCCGCGCCCGGTCCGATGTCCACGATCTGATCGGCCTCGCGCATCGTGTCCTCGTCGTGCTCGACGACGATGACGCTGTTGCCCAGGTCGCGCAGGTGTTTGAGGGTCGCGATCAGGCGCGCGTTGTCGCGCTGGTGCAGGCCAATCGAGGGTTCATCGAGGATGTAGAGCACGCCCACCAGGCCCGAGCCGATCTGCGTCGCCAGCCGGATGCGCTGGGCCTCGCCGCCCGAGAGCGTGCCCGCCGCGCGCGAGAGGGTCAGGTAGCCCAGGCCGACGTCGGTCAGGAAGCGGAGGCGCGCGCCGATCTCCTTTAAGATGGGCGCGGAGATCATCCGATCCTTTTCACCGAAGGTCAGCCCCTCGAAGAAGGCGCGGGCCTTGGCGATGGACAGCTCGGAGACCTCTGCGATGTTCTTTTCGCCGACCGTCACCGCGAGCACCTCGGGGCGCAGACGGCGGCCGTGGCACGCCTCGCAGGGCACCTCGCTCATGAGCTGTTCGTACATCATGCGCGCCGACTCGGAGCTGGACTCCTTCGCCCGGCGTTCGAGCGTCGGGATCAGCCCCTCAAAGGGGGTCTTGATCGCGTGCGTTCCGCCGCCCGCGCGCGGATACTGGATCTCCAGCATCTCGCCGTCCGTGCCGTAGAGGACGGCGTTTTGCGCCGCCTGCGGGAGCTCGCAAAAGGGCGTGTCCATCGAGAAGGCGTACTTTCGGGCGAGCGCCTCAAAGAGCAGGGCGCTCTGCGGGCTCAGCTCGCCCCGGCCAAAGCCCGGCGCCTCGATCGCGCCGCCCCCAAGGCTCTTTCGCCCGTCGGGGATCACCAGGCCGGGGTCGACCTTTTGCAGCATGCCCAGACCCGTGCAGGCAGGGCACGCGCCGTAGGGGCTGTTGAAGGAGAAGGAGCGGGGGTTGAGCTCCTCGATCGAGATGCCGCAGACGGGGCAGGCGAGGTTGGCGGAGAAGAGGATCGCCCGCTCTCCCGGGCCGATATCCGCCAGGACGATCCCGCCGGAGAGCGCCAGCGCGGTCTCCAGCGAGTCGCTGATGCGGCTGCGGATGTCCTCGCGCAGGATGAGGCGGTCGACGACGACCTCGATGCTGTGCTTGTGCGTCTTGGACAAGGGGGGCACGTCGGAGAGCTCGAGCAGCTCGCCGTCGACGCGCGCGCGCACAAAGCCCTGCTTGCTCAGGCGCTCGAGCACCTTGTGATGCTCGCCCTTCTTGCCGCGCACGACGGGGGCGAGCAGCTGCAGGCGCGTGCGCTCGGGGAGCGCAAAGAGCTGATCGACCATCTGATCGACCGTCTGGCGCGCGATGACGCGTCCGCACTTGGGGCAGTGCGGCACGCCGACCCGGGCGTAGAGCAGGCGCAGATAGTCGTGGATCTCGGTGACCGTTCCGACGGTCGAGCGGGGATTGCGGCTGGTGGTCTTCTGGTCGATGGAGATCGCGGGGCTGAGCCCGTCGATCGAGTCCACATCCGGCTTTTCCATCTGCCCCAGAAACTGGCGCGCATAGGCGGAGAGGGATTCGACGTAGCGCCGCTGCCCCTCGGCGTAGAGGGTGTCAAAGGCCAGGCTCGTCTTGCCGCTTCCGGAGAGGCCGGTGAAGACGATCAGCTTGTTGCGCGGGAGGGTGAGGTCGAAGTTCTTGAGGTTGTTTTCGCGGACGCCGCGGATGACGATGTTTTCCTGCATGAATCCTCCGAACAGGGGCGCGGGGTTTAGGCTTTCAGGGACTTGCTGCGCTTTTTGCGGCGGCGCTGCTGGGGAACCGGGTCGGCGAGCGTCTCCTCGCCGGGCGGCTTGCCCTGGAGGCGGAAGAGCTGGTCGCGCAGCTTGGCGGCGAGCTCGAAGTCGAGGTTTGCGGCGGCCTGCAGCATCTTTTCCTGGGTGGCGTTGATCAGCAGCACGAGCTCGTCCTCGCTCATGGCGCGCTGCGGGCGGCGCTTCTCGTCCTCGCCGGCCTCGTGGCCGACCAGCAGCAGATCGCGCACGGACTTGATGACGGTCACCGGCGTGATGCCATGCGCCTGGTTGAAGGCGTGCTGCAGCCCCCGGCGGCGCTCGGTCTCGAAGATCGCGCGGTTCATGCTCTCGGTGCGTGCATCGGCGTAGAGGATGACCCGTCCTTCGGCGTTGCGCGCGGCGCGGCCGATCGTCTGCACCAGGCTGACCTCGCTGCGCAGGAAGCCCTCCTTGTCGGCGTCGAGCACCGCGACCAGCGCGACCTCGGGCAGGTCGAGGCCCTCGCGCAGCAGGTTGATGCCCACGAGCACGTCGAATTGGCCCAGGCGAAGGTCGCGGATGATCGCCTGGCGCTCGAGCGTCTGGACGTCGGAGTGCATGTAGCGCACGCGGATGCCCATCTCGGTCAGGTAGCTCGTCAGGCTCTCGGCCATCTTCTTGGTGAGCGTGGTGACCAGCGTGCGGAAGCCCTTTTCGGTGGTCGCTCGGATCTCAGCGTAGAGGTCGTCGACCTGCCCCGTCGCGGGGCGGACGATGACCTTGGGATCGAGCAGGCCGGTGGGGCGGATGATCTGCTCGACGACCTGCCCGGCGATGCCCGTCTCGTAGGGACCGGGGGTCGCGGAGACGCAGATGACCTGGGGGACGCGCTCCCAGAACTCGGCAAAGCGCAGCGGCCGATTGTCAAAGGCGGAGGGCAGACGGAAGCCGTAGGAGACGAGCGCTTCCTTGCGCGCCCGGTCGCCGTTGTACATCGCGCGGATCTGCGGGAGGGTGACGTGGCTCTCGTCGATGAAGACGATGAAGTCCTTGGGGAAGTAGTCCAGCAGGGTGTAGGGCGCGTCGCCGGGCTGGCGGCCGTCGAAGTAACGGGCGTAGTTTTCGATGCCCGTGCAGTAGCCCAGCTCGCGAAGCATCTCGATGTCGTATTCGGTGCGCTGGACGATGCGCTGGGCTTCCAGAAGCTGGTTGCTCTGGCGAAAGCGCTCGGCCTGGGTCTGCAGATCGTGCTCGATCTCGCCGATTGCGCGGTTGATCGCGTCCCTCGGCGTCGCGTAGTGCGTCGCGGGGTAGATCGCAGCGTGATCGAGCACCATGACCGTGTGCCCGCTGACGGCCTCGATCGCGCTGATGCGGTCGATCTCGTCGCCGAAGAACTCGACGCGCAGGGCGTTGCGCTCGTTGCCCGCCGGGAAGATCTCCACGACGTCGCCGCGCACGCGGAACATGCCCCGGTCGAACTCCACGTCGTTTCGCACAAATTGGATGTCGACCAGGTCGCGGATCAGCGCGTCCCGGTCCATCTGCATCCCTGGGCGCAGGGAGATCATCATGCCCTCGTATTCGGAGGGGTCGCCCATCGAGTAGATGCAGGAGACGGAGGCGACGACGATCACGTCCCGGCGCTCGGAAAGGGCGGCGGTCGCGCTGTGGCGCAGGCGCTCGATCTCCTCGTTGATCGCGGAGTCCTTGGCGATGTAGGTGTCGGTCGAGGCGATGTAGGCCTCGGGCTGATAGTAGTCGTAGTAGGAGACGAAGTATTCGACCGCGCTTTCGGGGAAGAACTCGCGGAATTCGGCGGCCAGCTGGGCGGCGAGGATCTTGTTGTGCGCGATGACCAGTGCGGGGCGCTGGAGGCGCTCGATGACCGAGGCCATCGTGTAGGTCTTGCCCGATCCGGTGACGCCCAGCAGGATCTGCGCGGGAATCCCTTCCTTTGTGCCCTGCGTCAGCGCGTCGATCGCCTGGGGCTGGTCGCCCTGGGGCGAAAAGGGGGAGCGCAGGACGAAATGGCTCTCGAGCATGGGCTCACCAGGTGAGCACTTCGTGCCCATCCTCCGTGACCAGCACCTGGATCTCCCACTGCGCGCTGGGCATGCCGTCGGCGGTGTAGATTGTCCATCCGTTTTCCTCGTCCTGGACGATGTCGGGCGCGCCCATGTTGATCATCGGCTCGATGGTAAAGCACATGCCCGGGACGAGCAACATCTCGGTGCCGCGCCGGCTGGTGTAGCTGACCCAGGGGTCTTCATGGAACTGCAGGCCGCAGCCGTGCCCGCCGATCTCGCGCACAACGCTGTAGCCGTTCTGCTTTGCGGTCTCGTGCACCGCCTGCCCCATGTCGCCCAGAAAGCCCCAGGGACGCACCTGGGCCAGGCCGTTTTGCACGGCCTGATGGGTGACTTCGACCAGCTTTTTTTTCTCCGGGGTCGTCTCGCCGATGATGAACATCCGGGAGCTGTCGGAGAAGTAGCCGTTTCGGATCGTGGAGCAGTCGACGTTGACGATGTCGCCCTCCTGGAGGATCACGTCCTCCGAGGGGATGCCGTGGCAGACCTCGTCGTTGATCGAGGTGCACACGGACTTGGGATAGCCCTCGTAGTTTAGATCGGCCGGGATGCCGCCGAGCTTCTCGGTCACCTCGACGACCCAGCGGTCGATCTGCTCGGTCGAGATGCCCGCGCGGATGTGCTCGGCGATGTGGTCGAGCACCGCGACGTTGATCGCCGCGCTCTGGCGGATCCCCTCGACCTGCTCGGGGGTCTTGAGGATGCGGCGGGGGGGCACCTTCGCGCCGCGGCGGCGGAATTCGGCGATGCGCTCGTCGGTCGCCAGGTGGCAGGCTTTGTATTTGCGGCCGCTCCCGCACCAGCAGGGGGCGTTGCGGTCGGGCGTGCGTTCGGTGAATTTGGCCATGGCTTTTCCTTTCTGGATCTTGTCGTTACAACCTATTATTATACCACAGCCGTCGCGCGCCGAAAAGACCGCGCGCTTCTTTCCGGCGATTTTGCGCGGCGGGGGTTGAAGCTTTGGGATTCGGGTGCTATCGTAAGGGGCAAAAGACGAGATCGGGAGGCATGGCATGCGAAAGATCATCGGGGCGCTCATCGCCCTGCTTTGGCTTCTGGCGGCGACGGCCTGCGCGCAGGAGCGCGTCGTCTATCTGACCTTTGACGACGGCCCATGCGCGTCTACGCCGGAGCTGCTCGAGGCGCTGGCGGCCTGTGAGGCGCCCGCGACCTTCTTCTTTGTGGGCGCGCGGGTCAAGATGTTTCCCGAAGCGGCGCGCGCGGTCGTGGCAGCGGGGCACGCGGTCGGCTGTCACGGGATGGACCACTCCACCCGCCGCGTCCGGGAATGGGGATGGTCGGCACAGCGGGAGATGGCGCGATTCAACGCGCGCATGGCGGAGGTGGGCGCGCCGGTGGACACGCGCCTCTATCGCTTCCCCGGCGGGAGCGGCGCCTATCCCGGACGCTGCAAGCGGGCGATGACCCGCGCGGGATGCGCCTGGTTTGACTGGAACGCGATGACCTCCGACACGGAGGATCATATGAGCGCCCAGCGCATCCACGAGCGCGTGATGCGCACGGCGGGCGACGCGCCGGTCGTGATCCTGCTGGCGCACGAGGGCAAGCGCGAGACGATGCGCGCCCTGCCCGGCATCGTGGAGGCGTTTCGCGCGCGCGGATACACCTTTCGCGTTCTGAGCCTGGAGGAGCGGGATCGGGTGCTCCTTACGGGCTCCGAGATCCGCATGGGATGGCCCACGGCAGAGGGCGAAGGGGAGGCGCTTTCCGCGAACGGGGCATAAGAGGGGAAGAATGTCAAAAGGCTGCCGCAGACGCGCGCTGCGGCAGCCCTTTTGGAGGCTTTAGGCGGTGAATCCCAGGCGTGCGAGCGGGGCTTGGAGCCGTCGCGCGAGCAGCGCCGCGAGCGCCAGCTTCACCGCGTCCCCCGGAAGGAAGGGGAGCACGCAGTAGCTCAGGCTGGTCATGAGTCCCAGACGGGTGATGGCCATGAACCAGATCGTGCCGAAGAGATAGCACAGGGCGACGCCCAGGGCCATGGCCAGGCAGAGCTTTGCAAAGGAGAAGCCCCAGCGGCGGCTGAGCAGGCCGACCAGGGCCGCACAGAGGATGTAACCCAGGATGTATCCGCCTGTCTTGCCAAAGAGCGCGGCAGGGCCGGCGCGAAAGCCCGCAAACACCGGCACGCCGACCGCGCCCAGCAGCGCGTAGACGGCCATGGATAGCGCGCCCTTGCCGGGGCCGAGCAGCGCGCCCGCAAGATGCACCGCGAAGAGGGCGAGGTTGATGGGCACCATGGGCAACGGGATCTGGATCTGGGAGCAGACCGCGGTCAGGGCGGCCATCAGGGCGCAGGCAATGAGTCCGTTCACCTTCGCGCGGCTTTGAGCGTTCATCATCGTTCCTCCTGTAAACTATAATAAAATACAAAGTTGACGAGCGAAAGCATACCACGGCGCTTTTGCCCTGTCAAGCTTCATTGACACCGCCGTGCAAATCGGCTACACTACCAAGATGTCATCACAAGCGGAGGGGTGGAATCTTGCGGATTTTAGGGATCGATCCGGGCCTGGCCACGATGGGCTGGGGGGTCATCGAGTCGGATGGGGTGCGCGAGCGCCTGGTGCAGTACGGCGCGCTGCTCACCTATCCGCGAGACAGCTTCCCGACGCGCCTGCAGAGCCTGTACACGGGTGTGCGCGGCCTTCTGGAGACCTTCCACCCCGACGAGATCGCCTTTGAAGAGCTCTTCTTCACCAAAAACATCACCACGGGCATCGCGGTCGCCGGGGCGCGCGGCGTGGCGCTGGCTGCCTGTCGGGAATACACCGACGTGCTCTACGAGTACACGCCCATGCAGATCAAGCAGGCGGTCGTGGGCTACGGCGGGGCCGATAAGCATCAGGTGCAGATGATGGTGCGCATGCAGCTGAGCATGCGCGAGACACCCAAGCCCGACGACGCAGCCGACGCGGTCGCCTGCGCGATCTGCCACGCGCACGCGGGGGTCGCCCGGGCGCAATTCCGAATCAAATGACGGGGGAATCATGATCGATTTTATTGAAGGCATCGTCGCCGACAAGGAGCCGGGTTTCGTCGTGCTTCTCGCGGGGGGCGTCGGCTTCCGGCTGCTGTGCTCGGGCACGACGCTCGCCGAGGCGCCCGCCGTGGGGGAACGCTGGCGCTGCCTGAGCGTGCTGAGCGTGCGCGAGGACGCGATGGAGCTCTTTGGCTTTGCGACCAAGCAGGAGCGCGAGCTCTTCTCCCGGCTCTGCCAGGTGACGGGCATCGGCGCCAAGACGGCGCTGGGCGTGCTCTCTTCGATGCCTGTGCGCCAGCTGGTGCTCGCCATCGCCACCGGGGACGCCAACGCGCTCTCCCGCGCGCCCGGCGTGGGCAAGAAGACGGCCCAGCGCATCATCCTAGAGCTGCGCGAGAAGGTCGGCCAGGCGGATCTGGAGGGCATTCCCGAGGCCGCTGTGGCCATGCCCCAGGGCGACGCCGAGCGGGAGGCGCAGGCCGCGCTCCAGTCCTTGGGCTACAGCGCGCAGGAGGCCGCGCGCGCGGTCGCGCAGGTGCGCGACAAGGCCGACACCGTCGATCAGCTCGTCATGCTCGCCCTGCGCCGCGTCGGCTCACTGTAAGGAGGGAAACGGATGCCTAGAGAAGAAGACCGCCTGCTCATGTCCAGCTTTCGCGAGGAGGACGAGCAGGAGAGCAGCCTGCGCCCCCGTTCCTTGCAGGAATACGTCGGACAGCAGGACGTGAAGCGCGCGCTCTCCATCTACATTCAAGCCGCGCGCGAGCGCCGGGAGCCGCTGGACCACATCCTGCTCTACGGCCCGCCGGGGCTGGGCAAGACGACGCTTGCGGGCATCGTCGCCGCCGAGATGGGGCAGAACATCCGCGTCACCTCCGGCCCGGCCATCGAGCGGGCGGGCGACCTGGCGAGTCTGCTGACCAACCTCAGCTCCGGCGACGTGCTCTTCATCGACGAGATCCATCGCCTCAGCCACGCCGTGGAGGAGGTGCTCTATCCCGCGATGGAGGACTTCGCGCTGGACATCATGATCGGCAAGGGCCCCAGCGCGCGCAGCCTTCGGCTCGACCTGCCCAAGTTCACCCTCATCGGCGCGACGACCCGCGCGGGCTCGCTCTCCGCGCCCCTGCGCGACCGCTTCGGCATCCTCTTCCGCCTGCAGATGTACACGACGGAGGAGCTCATGCAGATCGTCCGCCACTCCGCGGGCGTGCTCTCCATCCCCTGCGAGGAGGACGGCGTGCGCGAGATCGCCAGGCGCAGCCGCGGCACACCGCGCATCGTCAACCGCCTCCTTCGCCGCGTGCGCGACTATGCGCAGGTGCGCGGGGACGGCGTGATCACCCTGTCCATGGCGCGCGAGGCGCTCAACCTGCTCGACGTCGACGACCTTGGCCTGGACCGCGTCGACCGCGCGATTCTGGATGCCATGATGCGCAAGTTCGGCGGCAGGCCGGTCGGGCTGGACACGCTGGCGGCGACCACCGGCGAGGACGCGGTCACCATCGAGGACGTCGTCGAGCCCTACCTCATGCAGCTGGGCTTTGTGATGCGCACGCCGCGCGGGCGCGTCTGCACCGAGGCGGCCTATCGGCATCTGGGCGTCGCGATGCCCCACGGGAGCTCCGCGCCCCTCTCGGGACAGATGCGCATGCTGGACGAATCCCTTTCGGAGTGAAAACCATGAAGACGAGCGATTTTATCTACGACCTGCCGCAGGAGCTGATCGCCCAGACCCCGGCAGAGCCCCGCGACGCGAGCCGCCTGATGCGGCTGGACCGGCAGACGGGCGCGATCGAGCACCGCATTTTCCGCGACATCGTGGACGAGCTGGATCCGCGCGACGTGCTGGTGGTCAATGAGACGAAGGTCATCCCGGCCCGGCTCTACGGCGTGAAGGAGCAGACCGGCGGCGCGATCGAGTTTTTGCTCCTGCGCCGGCTGAACCTCACCGACTGGGAGGTCATCCTGCGCCCCGGGCGCAAGGCCAAGCCCGGCGCGCGCTTCTCCTTTGGCGAGGGGGCGCTCCTCGCCGAGGTGCTCCGCGTGGAGGAGGACGGCGGGCGCGTGGTGCGCTTCTCCTGGGAAGGGGTCTTCGAGGAGGTCCTCGACCGCCTGGGCGAGATGCCCCTGCCGCCCTACATCCACGAGCGGCTCGAGGACCCGACCCGCTATCAGACGGTCTACGCCAAGGTTGACGGGAGCGCCGCCGCGCCGACGGCCGGGCTGCACTTTACCCCCGAGCTGCTCGCGCGCATCCGCGAAAAGGGCGTCGACATCGTGCCCGTTCTGCTCCATGTGGGCCTGGGCACCTTCCGCCCCGTGAGCGTGGAGGACGTCGAAGATCACCACATGCACAGCGAGTACTACGAGGTCACACCGGAGCAGGCGGAGCGCATCAACGCGGCGCGCCGCCGAGGCGGGCGCATCGTGTGCGTGGGCACGACGAGCGTGCGCACCCTCGAGACGCTCGCGGACGAGGCGGGCGTCGTCCATCCGGGCAGCGGCTTCACCTCGATTTTCATCAAGCCCGGCGTCCCTGTGCGCGCGGTCGATGCGCTGGTGACCAATTTCCATCTCCCGGGCAGCACGCTGCTCATGCTGATTTCAGCCATCGTCGGCCGCGAGCACGCGCTCAACGCCTACCGCGTCGCGGTGCAGGAGCGTTACCGCTTCTTCAGCTTTGGGGATGCGATGTTCATTACCGGAAAGCGCCCTGAACCCCAATAATCCCGAAAAGCCCTGTCGCTTGAATCGGCGCCCTTCATGAAAGACAGAAAACAAAAGCTGTCCCATGAGGGGCGTATTTGATTGGCTCGAAGAAGGGCGCTCCGTCACGGCTTCTGCGGAGCCCGACGTGTGGACGGGTAGCCGGCGTTCGCCATGAGCGCCCGGCCGAAGAGGGGAGGGCTGGGTTTTGTCCGGCTCATCCCACCGTGTTCCGTGGGAGCATCCCCAAAGAGGACAAGGCCGCCTGGAAAGCCAAAGGCTTCGAGGCGGCCTTGAATCTGAGCTTGGGAGGGGGAAGCGCGACGGGATGCGCGCCATGCGCGGGAAGCTGCAGCGGAGAATCAGCAGAATGCCGCCCCGCCTTGGGACGAGGGGCTTGCTGCGGGGGGATAGAGCATGAGGACCAACGTCAGGGGAAAACAGAAGAACAGGGCGGTGAAATAGCGCAACAGAACCAGCGGGATGAACGCACAGCACAGCACGTAGACCGCCAGAATGCCCAGCGGCACGAGCAGACGCATCCTCCTGCGATGGGCTGTGTACACAAGCGCATGGAGCAGCAGCCAGACGTGGAAGCCGATGGAGAAGAGCATGGAGACGACAGGAATCCGCTCGAAGGACAGGCGCAGCCCCACCGTCTCATAGAAGCGGAACACGGCGGGCATGAGTGGATAGCGCGTGCCAATCTCCTCGATATAGCGCCCAAAGTAAAAATAGCATTTCTCGTAATAGGGATCTGTTTCGCGCACGGTATAGCCGTCGATCACGCTGTCCGGAAACCACATCTGTTGCGTTGCGGCCAGGAGGGCGTCGAGGTAGCAGGCGGGATAACGAAGCCCCATGCGAATCCAAAAGGAGAGAAAGGGGCGCATGTTGGCGTAGCGTACCTTCAGATTTCCCTTTGCCGGATCGGCATTTTGCGCAAAGTACTCGAGCAGATCTAGGTCGAAATACGACGCAAACGCTGCGCGATCTGCCTCGCTCCACGCGTCGCCATGCCGGAAGTACGTGCGAACGATAGGCTGGGCGATCAGGGACATGGAAGAGGACGGCGGAGAAGGATAGAGCGGCTGGCACGAGGCTTCGAGGCCGCTGCTGATCCCTGCAAACAGGCTAAAGGAGAGCAGGGCATAGCCCAGCACATGGCGCAGATGCTTCGGGCCGGTCAGCAGACGGACGAGTGCGCAAAACAGAAGCAGCAGGAGCAGGGCGAGCGGGCCGGAGTTATTGTTTCGAGAAAGCAGCGTGAGAACCGGAACGGCGGCCAGCAACGCCCGGTTTCTCTTGGAGGCGAAGAAGACCTGGGGTTCGCTTGCGAGTCGGTAGTAGAGGTATACCGTCCAGGTGAGCAGGAGGCCGAACAGGATGTCGCGCGAGGTGCAGGTGACGAGCAGATGGATGGCGGGAAACAGCGCCCAGTAAGCCGTCAGAACGAGAAGAAAGAGGGGATGAATCCTGCGGCGGTACAGATGGCGCAGGATGTGAGAGAAGAGCGTGGCGGCCAGCAAGAGCTGTGTAATGGTGTATGCGGCGATCCCAACATTGACCGAACCGGTCCATCTTTCACTCAGTCCAAGCAGGCGCGTGATCAGAAAGGAATGCAGCAGCGGATAACTGCGCGAATATCCATCGGCAGCCTGATAATACTCGTATGACGCGTCATAGACGAAGTTGCCGGGAAAAGTCGAGAGATAGCAGGGCAGCCAGCAGCACAGGAGCAGCACAAACAGAACAAAGGGCTGCCGGTAGAGCGCTATGGATAGGCGGGTGAGGGGGGCGGCGTACAGCGAGGGGGTTTCGGTGGAATCGACTGAGCAGAGCAGGGCTTCTTTGCGTGCCATCCAGCCCCAGAGCAGCGCGAGCGCCTGAGCGATGGGATGGGCAAAGAGGATGATGGATGCGATGAACGCCGGATTCAGGTAGGGGATGGAGGATAGATGGCGCAGGGCATAGCCGTAAGCCGTCAGGAGCGCATAGAGAAAGCCGAGCAGATGGGTAAGGAGGCGGGTGCGCAAAGGGATGGGCGTCCTTTTGGCATGGCTTAGAAGCAGGAAGAGAGCGACCCATACAAGCGGCGCGAGGAGGCTGTTGGAAAAGGAGATGCTGCTGTCCGATAAAAAGCGTGGCAGGAACAGCGTGGATAAAAATGCCCAAAGGATGCTGTACATTCGATCAATCCTCCTGCAAAGGGCCCGAGCGCGCATGGATTTGTGTGCCATCTTGCCCGCATCAAGGCGGAAGCCTGTGTGATCTGGGAAATATATTACAGGTGGCCTCCGGCAATGTCAAGCCGACGGCGAGCGGCAGAGAAGGGCGCAGCATGTCCTGTTTACAGGGCGGGGGTGCAGGTGAGGATGCGAGGCCAATTGGACGAGGCGTGCGGGACGCAGCGGGTTGAAAAGCCTTGAATGGGAATGGTACAATTCGGATGGACGCCGGGCGGTCGGGATGCCTTGTCAGCGCCCCTGGTGCGGATTTTACCTGAATTTTACATCCGTTTGGCATCGGCTTGACCCTTAAGTCCTACAATTTGGCCGAGGAGGGCATCGAATGATCTTTTGTGTGGAAGACGATCCGAGCATCCGCGATCTGGAGGTCTATGCGCTCCGCTCCACTGGCTTTGCCGCGCGCGGGCTGGCGGACGGGGAGGCCCTGTTCCGCGCACTTGGCGAGGCGCGGCCTGAGCTGATCCTGCTGGACATCATGCTGCCCGGAGAGGACGGGGTCAGCCTGCTGCGCAAGCTCCGCGCTCGGCCCGACACCGCGGGCATCCCGGTCATCATGGCGACCGCCAAAGGCATGGAGATCGACAAGGTGCAGAGCCTGGATCTGGGCGCGGACGACTACCTCGTCAAGCCCTTTGGCATGATGGAGCTCGTCTCGCGCATCAAGGCGGTGCTCCGAAGAGCAGGGGGAAGCGCGCCGCGCCTGCTGGTGCGGGGGGCGCTTGTGATGAACCTGGACCATCGCACCCTGACCCTGGAGGGCACGATGGTCGAGCTGACCTACAAGGAATTCGAGATTCTGCGCCTCTTCCTCCTGCATCCCGGAATGGTCTACACGCGCGAGCAGCTCTACGCGCGCGTCTGGGGCGAGGATTTTCTGGGCGAGACGCGCACGGTGGACATGCACATCCGCACCCTGCGGCAGAAGCTGGGCGCCTTTGGCGAGCAGATTGAGACCGTTCGCATGGTCGGCTATCGGCTCAGGGGGCAGGAACATGAAGGATAAGATCTTTCGCGCCATCTTCCGCTCGACGCTCGCGGCGCTCCTTTTGATTTTGCTGGCGCTGGCGGGCGCGCTCTACGCGCACCTGAGCGACCAACAGGCGGAGCAGCTGCGCCAGTCGCTTGCCGCGGTCGCCCTGGGCATCGAGCGGGAGGGGCTTGCCTACGCCCAAGCGCTCGACGCGCCCTTCCAGGTCACCTGGATCGGTTCGGACGGTACGGTGCGCTACGATTCCCGCGAGCAGGGGACGAGGGCAAACCATCTGGACCGCGAGGAGATCCGCGAGGCGATGCAAAGCGGCGCGGGCAGCAGCGTCCGGCGCTCCGAGACCAGCGGGCGGCGCACAATCTACGAGGCCGTGCGCCTGGAAGACGGCGGCGCGGTGCGCCTCTCGCAGGACAACACGCCGGTTTGGCTGCTGGCGATGAACCTCCTGGGGCCGGTGATGCTCGCGTTTTTCGCCGCGCTCTGCCTCTCCCTGCTGATCGCCGAGCGGCTGACCGCGCGGATCGTGGCCCCGATCGCCGCGCTCGACCTTTCCCATCCCGTGGCGCCCTATCCGGAGCTGGCGCCGCTGATGAATCGAATCGATGCGCTGGGCGGGGAGGTCGAATCGCAAAAGCGCGCGCTCGCCGAGCGGCGCAGCGCACTGGAGGGCGCGGAGGCGAATCGGCGCGAATTTACCGCGAACGTCTCCCACGAGCTCAAGACGCCCCTGCAGGCGATCATGGGACGGGCCGAGCTGATCGAAAACCAGCTCGTCCGGCCGGAGGATCTCACGCGCTTTGCCGGAGACATCCGCAAGGAGGCGACGCGCCTGCTCCTGCTCATCGAGGATATCCTGCATCTTGCCCGCCTCGACGAGCGCATCCCCTTTGAGCGCGCGCCGATCCCCATGCAGGCGGTCTGCCAGGAGGCGGTTCGGGCGCTCGCACCGGTCGCCGAGCGCTATGGGGTCCGCGTCAGCCTGGAGGGCGGGGATTTTTCCGTGCTGGGGGCCAGGGCGCTGGCGCACGAGATCGTCTACAACCTGCTGGACAACGCGATCAAGTACAACCATCCCGGCGGGCATGTGACCCTCCGCCTGTCCCAGATGGGCGCGAAAAAGCGGCTTTCGGTCTCCGACGACGGCATCGGCATCCCCGAATCGCAGATCGACCGGATCTTCGAGCGCTTCTACCGCGTCGACAAGAGCCGATCGAAGGAAAAGGGGGGCACGGGATTGGGGCTGTCGATCGTCAAGCACGCAGCCGAGGCGCTCGGGGGAACGCTCCAGGTCGACTCGGCGCTGGGCGTGGGCACGACGGTGACGCTCACCTTCGAGCCGCAGGGCACGCAAAGCCCTTAAATCTCCCCCCGGGGCGGTCGTTCGGCGCGCCGGCCGAAACGACACAAGCCGAAGCGGAAGCAACCTGAACAGAAGGAACGACGGAGGGAAGCATGCACTATACGGACGTTTTGCGGATGATCGGAGGCCTGAGCCTCTTCCTCTTTGGTATGCAGGTCATGGGACAGGCGCTGGAAAAGCGCGCCGGATCCCGCCTGAGCCTGCTGATCCAAAGGCTGACGACCAGCCGCATCAAGGGGTTGCTGACCGGCCTGGTCGTCACCGCCATCATCCAGTCCTCTTCGGCTACGACGGTCATGGTGGTTGGCTTTGTCAACTCCGGCGTGATGTCGCTGGGGCAGGCGATCAACGTCATCATGGGCGCCAACATCGGCACGACGACGACCGCCTGGCTGCTCTCCCTGGTCGGGATCAGCGGCACCAATCCGCTGATCGTCATGCTCAAGCCCACCAGCTTCACGCCGATTCTGGCGGTCATCGGCGTGGCCATGAGCTTCTCGCAGTCGGAGAAAAAGAAGGACATCGGCACCATGCTCCTGGGCTTTGCGACGCTGATGTTCGGCATGGACACGATGTCCTCGGCGGTTTCGGGCCTGAGCGATGTGCCGGAGTTTCGGCAGGTGCTCGTCGCCTTCTCCAATCCGCTGCTGGGCCTGGCGGCGGGCGCGATCGTCACCGGGATCATCCAGGCCTCTGCGGCCTCGGTGGGCATGCTCCAGGCCCTCTCCCTCACGGGGCAGGTGAGCCTGGGCATCGCGATTCCGATCATCCTGGGGCAGAACATCGGCACCTGCGTCACCGCCCTGCTCTCCTCGATCGGCACCAACACCAACGCCAGGCGCACGGCGTTTGTCCACTTCGCCTTCAACGTCATCGGCGCGCTCGTCTTCCTGGCGGCCTTTGTCGCGGGCAATGCGATGATGCACTTTGCCTTTCTCGATGCACCGGCCAACGCGGTGTCCATCGCCGTGGTCCATTCGATTTTCAATGTCGTGAGCACTGCGGTCCTCTTCCCCTTCGTGCATTTGCTGGAGAGGCTGGCGATCATGATCATCCCGGAGGGTTCCAAGGCGGAGGAGGAAGGCCCGCTGCTCGATCAGCGCCTGCTGGTCAATCCGCCCTTTGCGGTCGCCCGCTGCCGTGAGGTGAGCAACGAGATGGCGGGGGTAGCGGCCGACGCGCTCACCGCCAGCCTCGACGCGCTCTGCGAGTATACGCCCGAGCGCGCCGAGCGCGTGCGCAAGGGGGAGGATACGACCGATCGCTACGAGGACGTGCTGGGATCCTACCTGGTTCAGCTCTCCAAGAGCCCGATGAGCGAGGGTGACAGCGCCGAGGTCAACCGGATGCTCCACGGCATCGGCGACTTCGAGCGGATCGCCGACCACGCGGTCAACCTGGTCGAGTCGGCGGAGGAGCTTCAAAACAAGGGTTTCGCGATGAGCGAGCAGGCGACCCGAGAGCTCGCCGTGCTCTACGATGCGGTGCGGGAGATCATCGGCCTAGCCGTGGAGGCCTACACGACGCACAGCGCGCAGATCGCCTCGAAGGTCGCGCCGCTGGAGGAGACGGTCGACGCGCTCAAGCGTCAGATCCGTTCGCGCCACATCCTGCGCCTGCAGGCGGGCGAGTGCCCCCTGCCCGCGGGCTTCGTACTCTCCGATCTGCTGACCAACCTCGAGCGCGTCTCCGACCACTGCCAGAACATCGCCGACTGCGTTCTGGACGCGCATCACCGCAACCAGGGCATCGCCGCCAGCGCCATCGCCCGCCTGAGCGCCGAGGACTTCGAACAGCAGCTCAGCGCGCTCCAGGTGCGCTACAGCCTGCCCTGATCCGCCCCTGGGGGACGAGAAACGGAGGAGTAAGGTGAACGCAAAAGACGCGCTGGGCAGGCTGGACGCCTACCTCGCCCGCTATGCCGATGCCGTTCAGACCGAGGCGGACGTGGAGCGGCTGATCGAGCGCTTTTTGGCCGAGCAGGAGTCCGCGCCAAAGCGGGATTCGGCGCAGGCCGATGCTGCGCTGGAGGAGGCCTTGGCGCGGATGGCGGAGGACCCGGACGCGGCGCGGAGCCTCCTTGCGCGGGCGCTGGAGACCTTCCCGGACGATCTCCGCCTGCGCCTTGCCCATGCCCGGGCGCTGGCCGCCTGCGGGATGACGGCCCCGGCGATCCGCGCGTGCCGCGCCCTGCTGCGCGCGCAGCCGGACGACCTGCCCGGCGTGCGCTTTTTGCTCATGCACCTGCTCGCCTACACGGGCGATCTGGCCGAGATGGAGGCCGTTCATCTGCGTTACGAGCACTACGAGGAGACGGGCATGCTCCTGCCGCTCTGCCTGGGCGCCTACCGCGCAGGCGACCTCGAGGCGGCGCGCGACGCGCTGACCCGGCTGCGGATCGCGAACCCGGGCACGGAGGCCTTCCTGCGCGCGGCCGCGGCAGGCGAGCGCGCGTGCCTTCGCCCCGAGGGGCGCGTGCGCCCCTTTACGGAGGGAGAACTCTGTCGGCTGGCGCAAGACTACGCCTTTGCCTTTGCCGGCGCAGAGCCCTTCTTCCTCTGGGCGCTGCGCGCGCTGGCGCTTTGATTCGGAAGAAGTGAGGAGAGGCGTTTGCCTTGCATTCCCCTATGGGCCTGCCCTGCGCGGGCCCTTTTCTCTTTGGCGGGCGATCCCCTTCCGGTTTGCTCGGCTTTCGTGTATACTCAACGTATCGCGGGGAGCTGGGGCCTGCCTCCAAAGCGTTCCCCGCGGATCGGGAGCCGAGAACATTGCGCCGCCGGGCGACGCCGGCGCTGAGACGAAAGAGGCGTGCATGAAATTCATCCATCTGGCCGATCTCCACTTCGGCAAGCTGCTCGGAGGCATCAGTCTGGCTTCCAGCGGGGATCAGGAGGCGTGGTGCAGGCACTGCATCGAGGCTGTGGAGCGGGAAGAGCCGGATGCGGTGCTCATCGCGGGCGACGTCTTCGACCGAAGCCAGCCCTCCGCCGAGGCGCGCCGGCTCGCGTCCGGTTTTCTGACCGAGCTGACCCGGCGCACCCGCGTGCTCATGGTCGCGGGCAACCACGACTCGGGCGACAACGTCGAGTATCTCTCCGGCCTGCTCCGCGAGGCGGGGCTCTATGCCGCGGGGCTTGTGGAGCGGGAGATGAAGCGCGTGACCCTGCGCGACGCCTATGGCGAGGTCACCTTCTGGCTGGCGCCCTATTTCTTCCCGACGCGGGTCGCGGAGGCGCTCGGGGTTGAGGTTCGCACCTATACCCAGGCGGCTCGGGCTCTGATCGAGGCGCAGGGGATCGACACGGGGACGCGCAACGTGTTGCTTGCGCATCAGCTCGTACTCTCGGGCGCAGAGGAGCCGGAGCGCGGGGGATCAGAGACGAGCGTCGGCGGCGTGGGGCAGATCGACGTGCACGCCTTCGACGACTTTGACTACGTCGCCCTGGGACACATCCATAAGCCGCAGCCGATTGGCCGCGCCGCCGTGCGCTACGCGGGCGCGCCGCTTTGCTACCACTTCGACGAGGCCGGAAAGGAAGACGAGCGAAACGCTACCCTGGGCATCCTCGTCGTCGAGATGGGGGCGAAGGGCACGGAGCCGACGTTTCGGCGCATTCCGACGCCGCCCCTGCATCCCCTGCGCAACGTCCGGGGGACGCTGGAGGAGATCCTTCAGAGGGAGCGGAACGACGCGCGGCGGGGGGAATACCTGCGCGTCGTGCTGAGCGACCTGGTGCTCCCCGCGGGGACGCGCGAACGGCTGGACGCGCTCTTTGCCGAGCGGGGGAGCCGCCTGGTGGAGCTCGGCCGAAGCTTCGAGCGCACCGGCACGCGCGAGGCTCAAAGGGCACAGGTCGGCGAGCGCAGCGTGCAGGAGCTCTTCTTTGATTACGCGGCCTATCAGCTCGGAGACCGCCAGCTCACAGAGCAGGAGCAGGCGCTGATCCTGCGGGCGGCCGAGCTGCTGGAGCAGACGCACGAGGAAGAAAAGGACAAGGCGGCCGCGCAGCTGGCCAAGGAAGTGAGCGCATGAAACCACTGAAGCTGACGATGGAGGCCTTCGGCTCGTTTGTGCAGGGCGAGGTCGATTTTGAGCAGATGCCCCACGGGCTCTACCTGATCGCGGGCGACACGGGCGCGGGCAAGACGACGATCTTCGACGCGATCGTCTTCGCGCTCTATGGCAGGGCGTCCGGCGCGGATCGCGAGCCGAAGATGATGCACAGCGACTATACCAAGGGAGAGGCCTATCGCGATACGCGTGTGACCCTCGAGTTTCTCCACGATGGCAAGCGCTATCGGGTCGTGCGCGGCATGCACTTCACCAAAAACCGCAAGACCGGCGCGCTGAGCGACACCCCGATCACCACCGCTCAGCTCACGGGGGAGGACATCGAGGCGGTCGATCAACCCTCCAACGTCACCGAGCGCATCGTCGCGCTGACCGGGATGGGGCCGGATCAGTTCAAGCGGGTCGTGATGCTCGCGCAGGGCGAGTTCAGAGCCTTCTTGCAGGATGAAAAAAACCGCGGAGAAATTCTCAGCCACCTCTTTGACGACAGCCTCTACAAGCGCTATGAGGCCCTTCTCGCGCTGGCTGCCGGAAAGGTGGAGGCGCAGCGGCGGGAGCGGGAGACCGAGATGCGGGCGCTTCTGGCGCCGGGAAATCTGCTGCTGCCCGAGGCGATGGACGAGGCGGCGCGCGCGGGCTTCCGCTGGGAGAGCGACCGCCTGGTCGAAAACCTGCAAGCCCTGACGCAAGAGGAGGAGGCTCAGCTCGCCGGCTTGGAAGGTGCGCTTTCCCAGATCCGCGCGCAAATCCGGGCGCTGGACAAGGAAAGGGACGACGGGGCGCGCATCAACGCGGCGCTCGAGGGCCTTGCACAGGCCGAGCGGAATCTGCGCGCACTGGAGGACGAGATGCCCGCGCGCCAGAGGCAGAAAGAGGCGATCCGCCAGGCCGATCGGGCGCTTCACGGCCCCGCGCCCAAGCAGCGTGCGTGGACGGAGCGCGCCCAGGCGCTCGAGCGGGCGCAGGAGGAGGCGATGCGCGCCGAACGGGCGAAACAAGCGGCAAAAGACGCCGCCCAGGCACAAAAGGCGCGCCGCGCAGAGGCGGAGCAGAAGGCGGAGGCGCGCGATGCGCTCCTTCGGGCCGTGCATGCGCTGGACGAGGCGCTGCCGCGCTACCGCCAGCGCGAGGACCTGCGCGCCCGGGCAAAGCAGGCCGCGGCGCAGGAGGCGGAAAAGAAGGCGGACATCGCCTTGCAGCGCGAGGAGGCGCAGAAGGTGGGGACGCAGCTCTCGCGGGTCGAGGCGGCGCTTCCCGAGCTTGCCGGAGCGGAGGGCGAGGCCATTGCCCGGGAGAACGACAGGGCGCGGGCGCAGGAACGCGTGCGGCGTCTTTCGGGCGAGGAGGGGCTTGCCTCCGTGATCGAAGACATCCGCGCGTCCGAGCAGGCGAACGAACGACTCCGCGCCCAGGCCGTGGAAGCTGCGCAGGCTGAGGCGGCGCACCATGCGGCTTACAACCGGATGCATAGGGCCTTCAACCGGGGGCTGGCCGGCGTGCTGGGCGAGGAAATCCGAAGCTATTTGGAGCAGGACGGGCACGAGGTCATCCACTGCCCAGTCTGCCAGAATCCCCTGCGCAGGACGGACGATTTGACCCGGCTCGCTAGGTCCGCGGAGGGCGCACCGACGCAACAGGCGCTCGACGAGGCGTTTGACGCGCTGGACGCGGCCAGACGCGCCGCCGCCCAGGCGCGTGAGCATCTGGGGCGGGCCGAGGCGACGCTCGCCCAGCAAAAGCAGAGCGCCGGACGCACCGCGCGCACGCTGGATTTGCCCGAAGATTACGAGGCGCTGGTTCTGGCTCTGCCGGAGGCGATCCGCGTGGCGCGGGAGGATGAAGCGCGCGCCCGGGCGATGAGCGAGGCGGCTGCTGCGCGCGCCCGGGACAAAAAGAGGCTCGAAGCGGAGCGCGAGGGACTGATTCACAAGCAGCGCCAGGTCACCGAGTCCATGGCGCGCGCCCAGGAGGAATGCGCGGAGCACGAAAAGCGCCGCGTGAGCGCCGAAGAGGCGCTGATTGCGCTGGGGACGCTCCCGCACCTCGATGCGGCCGCCGCCGGGGCCGAGCGTGCGCGCCTTGCCGCCGAGGCGGAGGCGATTCTCTGCCAGATCGAGGACGCGCGCGAGACGGAAAAGCAGGCGGCCGAGGCGCTTTCCAAGGCCGAGGGCGAGGAGGCGAGCGCCATCGCCCATCGCCAGCAGGCCGAGCAGGCGCTGGCCTTGGCCAAGCGCGCCTTCGAGCAGGCGCTGGCGGACGCGGGCTTTGCCGATGTTCAAGGCTATCGCGCGGCGCTCCCGGAAGAGGCGGACGGCGAGGCGTGGCTGGAGGCGCAGCGCGGCGAGCTGGGGCGCTACGAGCGCGCGCTCGTCTCCGCCCGCACGGCGCTGGTCAAGGCGCAGGAGGCGACCCAGTCGCAGGGCGCTCCGGTGGATCTCCAGGGCATTTCAGACAAGATCCTTCTGGCGCAGGCGCAGGAGGGCGAGCTGGGCGCGCGACGGGACGAGGCGCAGATCCGCGTGAATCGCCATCGCACAATCCAGGAGCAGGTGGCGCGCGCCAAAGCGGCGCTCGCGGCGGGTGAGGCCGGGGCGCAGCGGCTCATCGCCCTCGCCCGGCTCGCAAACAACGCCGACAGCTCGGCTCGGGAGCCGAAGACCTCCTTCAGCCGATACATCCAGGCCTTCGTCTTCCGGGAGATTCTCGAGGAGGCCAATCGGCACCTTGACCGGATGACGGGCGGCAAGTACACCCTGGTCTATCGCGGGGAGGCGCGGGATGGGCGTTCCGCCTCGGGGCTGCTGATCGACGTGCTGGACAATTTGACCGGAAAGACCCGAGACACGGCCTCTCTCTCCGGCGGGGAGAGTTTCCAGGCATCCCTCGCCCTGGCGCTGGGGCTTTCCGACGTTGCACAGCGCCATTCCGGTGTGACGCGGGTCGAGGCGATGTTCATCGACGAGGGCTTTGGCACGCTCTCGGAGGCGGAGCTGAGCGCGTCGATCGCCGTGCTGAGCGACATCGCGGGCGGCGAGCGGCAGATCGGCCTCATCTCCCATGTCGTCGGGCTGGAGGAATGCATCGAGAATCAGATCCTCGTGCGCCGCACGCCCAAGGGCAGCCGGATCACGATGCGCGTGTGAGCGCTTGCCAAAGCGCGCGCTGTGCTCTACAATAAACGCGAAACGCGACCACGAAGAATGGAGGCCCCGATATGGCCAATCTCTCTTATCTCTTGCGGCGGGCGCTGCGCATGGACTGGAAGGCCATGTGGCGCACCGCGGGGGCGCTGCGAGCGCCTTCGGGCAAAAGCCGCGCCGCGCTGATGCTGGACATGGCGCGATGCGCCCGGCGCTACGGCGCGGGTTACGTCGACTACAAGATCGCCCAGATGTATCGGCTCACCCCGGAGCAGCGCGCGAGCGTCATCACCCGCGGGATGTCCAACCGCATCGTCGCGACGATGAACGACAAGGCCTTCTGGCACTTTTTTGACAACAAAAACGAGTTCAATACGCTCTTCGCCCAGCAAGTGGGGCGCGGCTGGCTCGACCTGACGCGCACGACGGAGGCCGAATTTGCCACGTTCCTCAAGGGGCGGGGCGACCTCATCTGCAAGCCGCTGGACGGCTCTTCCGGTCAGGGCATCCAAAAGAGGACGCCCGCGGACTATGGCGACCCCGCCGCGCTGCTGGCCGAGCTGCGCGCGCAGGGGATCGGCATTGTGGAGGATCGGGTGGAGCAGCACGAGGCGCTCTCCCGGCTCTGCCCGACCAGCGTGAACACGATCCGCGTCGCGACCCTCCTGGGCGACAAGCAGGAGGGCATCGTCTACGCCTATCTGCGCATCGGCAATGGGCGGGTGATGGACAATGTGGACTGCGGCGGCATGGCCGTGCCCGTCGACCTGGAAAGCGGTGTGCTCTCGGGCGTGGGCGCCGACAAGCAGGGCAACACCTACGAGGTGCATCCGATGACCGGAACGCGCATCCCCGGAACGCAGATTCCCTACTGGGACGAGATCTGCACGATGTGCCTCTCGGCGATGCGCGTCGTGCCCCAGGTGCGCTTTGTGGCCTGGGATGTCGCCGTGACCCCGAGCGGCCCCGTCTTCATCGAGGGCAATTCTTTCCCCAGCCACGCGATTCCGCAGTTTGCCGCGCATTTCCCGGACGGCTTCGGCATCCTCCCGCGCTTTGCGCAGTTCATCGACCTGTGAGTGCGCCCTGCACGCTCTGCCCCAGGCGCTGCGGCGCCACGCGTGGGGAAATGGAGGGCGGGGGCTTTTGCCGCATGGGCAGCCTGCCCGTCGTCGCCAGGGCTGCCCTGCACCGCTGGGAGGAGCCCTGCATCAGCGGTCCGAGCGGAAGCGGCGCGGTCTTCTTTTCGGGCTGTACTCTCGCCTGCCGCTATTGCCAGAATTTTGATCTGAGCCGGGGCAGGGTGGGGCAGGCCGTCACGCCCCGGCGCCTCTCCGAGATCTTCCGCGCGCTCGAGGGCGAGGGCGCCAGCACGCTCAGCCTGATCACCGGGACACAGTTCGTCCCTGCGATCCTGGACGCGCTGGAGCGCTATCGCCCGAACATCCCGGTCGTCTGGAACACGAGCGGCTACGAGAGCCTGCAAACGCTCGCGCTGCTTCAGGGGGCGATCGACGTGTATCTTCCCGACATGAAGTATTGGGACGGGCGCATGGCGGGCCTGCTCTCCGGCGCGCCGGATTACCCCGAGGTCGCCCGAGCGGCGATCGCCGAGATGCGCCGGCAGACGGGTGCGGCGCGCTACGACGACCGGGGCATCCTCGTGCGCGGCACGCAGATTCGCCATCTCGTGCTCCCTGGGCTCACGGGGGACGCGATGCGCATCCTCGCCTGGATCGCCGACACGCTCCCCGACACCCCGGTGTCCCTGATGGGACAGTATGTGCCCTGCGGCGCGGCGGTCACGGTGCCGGGGCTGAACCGCCGCCTCAGCCGGCGCGAGTACGCGCGCGTGGTCGCGCACATGGACGCGATCGGCCTTTCGGGCTATCGCCAGCGCCCCGGCGCGGCCGACACCGCCTTCATCCCCGCCTTTGACGGCACAGGCGTTTGACATTGCCCGCGGCGCTGCCGCGGAGGGAGGCTCTATGAAACCTTGCTTTTTGCCCGCAGACATCCTGCTCCCCCGCGAGGGAACCGACCTTACCCGCTGGGCGGTCGTCGCCTGCGATCAGTTCACCAGCCGTCCCGATTACTGGCGGCAGGTCGAGGAGATCGTCGGGGACGCGCCCTCGACCCTGCGCTTCATCTATCCGGAGGCCTGGCTTTCGCAAGGGGATGCGCGCATCGCGTCCATCCGCCGGGCGATGGATGAGGTCCTGCAGGCGGATCTTCTGGTGGAGGCGGTGCGCCGGGGCTTTGTGCTCGTGCGCCGCAGGACACAGAGCGGCGAGCGCCTGGGGCTCGTCGGCCTGCTCGACCTGGAGCAGTACGATTTCCGCCCCGGCGCAAAGTCCCCCGTTCGGGCGACCGAGGGGACGATCCTCTCGCGCATCCCGCCTCGCGTGCGCATTCGCCGCGGCGCGCCGCTGGAGAGCCCGCACATCATGATGCTCGTCGACGACCCGAAGGGCGAGCTGATTGAGCCGCTCGCCGGGGAGAATCTGCCCCAGCTCTACGACATCCCTCTCATGCAGGGCGGCGGCCAGATCGCCGGCTACGCCGTGACGGGCGAGGCAGCGGCGCGCACCGCAAAGAAGGCGGCTGAGATGCAGTCCCGGGCGAAGGGCGGCTTCTTCCTGGCAGCGGGGGACGGAAACCACTCCCTGGCGACGGCCAAGGCTTGCTGGGAGGAGATCCGAGTCGGACTCACGCCGGAGGAGCAGGCGGATCACCCGGCGCGCTACGCGCTGGTCGAGCTGGTCAACCTGCACAGCCCCGCGCTGCTCTTCCAGCCGATCCACCGCGTCGTCTTCGGCGCGAAGCTCGACGACGTGATCGCGGATTTGGACGGCGTGCTCGCAGGGCTGGGGATGGCGCTGGTCCCGGGGGACGAGGTCGGCTTTGCGCAGGGCGATCAGCGCATGCACTTTGCCATCGCCATGCGCGGCGAGCGCCTGCCGCTGGATTTGGTCCAGCGCTTCCTGGATGAGTGGCTCGCGCGGCACGAGGAGTGCACCCTGGACTATGTGCACGACGAGCAGGAGACCCTCGAGCACAGCGCAAACGGGCGCGCGGTGGCCATTTTGCTCCAGCCCATCGCCAAGGATGGCTTCTTTGCGGCGATCCGCGCCGGGGGCGCGCTGCCGCGCAAGACCTTTTCGATGGGCGAGGGCAACGAAAAGCGTTACTATCTGGAGTGCCGTCGGATCGAACGGCCCTAAAAGCATCCACAGCGACAAGGAGGAATGACGATGTTTACCGCAGAAAAAGGCATCCTGGAACCCCACGGCTACGAGCAGGTCGTCCTGTGCGGCGCGGGTCACGAGGCGCGCATTCTGCCCCAGGCGGGCTTTAACCTCTGGTACTGGACCTTTGAGGGGAAGGAGATCCTCATGACGCCCCAGGACATCACCGTCTTTGGCGCCAAGTACGGCATCCCCCTGCTCTTCCCGACGCCCAACCGCATCCCCGGCGGCGAGTACACCTGGGAGGGAAAGACCTATCTGCAGCAAAAGCGCGGCCAGCCGGTCGTCATCCACGGCCTGGTCAAGGACGAGCCCTTCACCGTGACCGAGCTGCGCGCGGGCGAGGACGAGGCGGTCTGCACGGCCGAAATCGAAATCGCCGAGGGCAGCCCGATGGCCGAGGGATGGCCGTTCCCCTGCCTGCTTCGGGTCCGATACACCCTGCGCGCGGACGGGCTGCACATGGAGGCCTGGATCGAGAACCGAGGCACGACGCAGATGCCCTTTGGCTTTGCGGTGCATCCGTACTTCTCCAAGCGGGGCGACGCGAACGCCGTGTCGATCTGGGCGCCGGTCAGCCGCCTCTATGAGGCCGACGAGAACCTCTTCCCGACCGGGCGCATCATCCCCGCGGACGAGGCGCACACGATCGACGAGGACTTTGCGAGCGTCGAGAGCTTGTATGTGGACAACGTGTACCGCGGCATGACCTCCGACATGGAGGCGCTCATCCGCTACGAGGACGTCCTGATCTCGATCAACAGCTCCGACTGCTTCCGCAATCTGGTCGTCTTCACCCCGCACGACCGGCCCGGCTTTTGCATCGAGCCGCAAACCTGCTCGACCAACTTCATCAACCTGCACCAGCGCGGCCTGGTGGACGAGAGCGGTCTGCTCGTGCTTGCGCCCGGAAAGAGCTTCTCGTGCCGCGTTGATTATTTCGTAGAGAAGTGCTGAGCGCGCCAAGGGCGAGACAAAGGAGAACCGCATGAGAAAAACCAAGATCGTCTGCACCATTGGCCCCGCCAGCGAGAGCGAGGAGATGCTCTCCCGCCTGATGGACGCGGGCATGAACGTCTGCCGCCTGAACATGTCCCACGGCTCCTATGAGGAGCACGGCAAGCGCATCGAGACCATCAAGCGCCTGCGCCGGGAAAAGGGAATCCCCGTGGCGATCATGCTCGACACCAAGGGGCCTGAGGTCCGCACGAAGATGCTGGCGGAGGAAAAGGTGACCCTCGTCTCCGGCCAGGAATTCACCCTCACCACGCGCGAGGTCCCGGGCGACGCGCACAGCGTCTCGGTGACCTATGCGCGCCTGCCGGAGCTCGTCTCCCCCGGAAACCGCATCCTCATCGACGACGGCCTGCTCTCCATGCGCGTCAAGGAGGTGCGTGGGGGCACGGACGTGGTCTGCACCGTGACCGACGGCGGCGTGCTGGGCTGCCGCAAGGGCATCTCCGTGCCTTCGGTCGATCTGCAGATGCCCTCGATCGGCGAGAAGGACCGGGAGGACATCCTCTTCGGCATTCGCTCGGGCATCGACCTGATCGCCGCCTCCTTCATCTGCCGCTCCGAGGACGTGCTGGCCATCCGCAAGCTCTGCCAGGACAATGGCGGCAGCCATGTGCGCATCTTCTCCAAGATCGAAAACCGCCTGGGCGTCGACAACTTCGCCTCGATCCTCAAGGTCTCCGACGGCATCATGGTCGCGCGCGGCGATCTGGGCGTGGAGGTCGAGATGGAAGAGGTGCCGATGCTCCAGAAGCGCTTCATCCACAAGTGCAACGTCGCGGCCAAGCCCGTCATCACCGCCACCCAGATGCTCGACTCCATGATCCGCAACCCGCGTCCGACCCGCGCGGAGGCCAGCGACGTCGCCAATGCGATCCTCGACGGCACCGACGCGATCATGCTCTCGGGTGAGACCGCGGCGGGCAAGTATCCGGTCGAGACGCTCCAGACGATGGCGCGCCTGGCGGTCTTCACCGAGGAGCATCAGCTCCCGGGCGACAACCGCACCAAGCGCCGCGAGGTCATGCGCGGCGAGACGGCGCATACGCTGGGCAACGCGGTGTCCTACTCCTGCTGCGAGATGGCCAACGACCTGGAGGCCAAGGCGATCCTCACCCCGTCCCACTCGGGCACGACCGCGCGCATGGTCGCGCGCTTCCGGCCCAATTGCCCGATCATCGCGCCGACGACCGACGAGCACACCTACCACCAGCTCGGCCTGAGCTATGGCGTCATTCCGGCGCACGGCATGCCCATCGACTCCACCGACGAGCTGATCGAGGGCTCCGTGGCGGCTGCCGAGCAGATGGGGCTGGTGAAGCCGGGCGACGTGGCGATCGTCGTCGCCGGCATCCCGACCGGCGTTTCGGGCACGACCAACTTGATCAAAGCGCACATCGTGGGCAACGTGCTCCTGCGCGGCGACAGCCTGGGCAACGGGACGGCGACCGGCCGCGTCTGCGCCGTCAACATGCTCTCCGACCTGGAGAGCAACTTCCGCGAGGGCGACATCATCGTCACCAAGATGACCACCAGCGCCATGCTGCCCTGGCTGCGCAAGGCCGCGGCCGTCGTCGTGGAGGGCACCGACCGCAACAGCCATGCGGCGATCACCTGCCAGGCGTTGGGCATCCCGCTGTTCATGGACCGAACCGATCAGGCGGTGCACATGCTCAAGGCGGGCATGCACATCACCGTCGACGCGGACGAGGGCTTCATCTACAACGGGCGCAAGGGCAAGTAAGCCGGAGCGGGCGTGCCGCCTCAGAGGACACGCCCGTGCGCTGCAAAAAGTTCCAAAGAATGCCCCAAATTCTGCGATTTTCCTTGACAAAGGTGAGAAGATGGGGTAGAATATCTCGGTATCAAGTAGAAGCACCCGCTTCTCGCCCGGCGGCTTGGCCAGCCGGCGCTCACAGCATCGTTTTCGAAGCGGGTGTATATCACCCGCTTTTTTCAATCCCCTTAGGAGGTGTATGGCAAGCAACATGGCAGCAGCAGATCTGATGATGAACCAGGAAATCCGTGACCGCGAGGTGCGCGTGATCGACCAAAAGGGCGAGCAGCTGGGCGTGATGCCCACGCGCGCGGCGATGGAGCTGGCGGAAGAAGCCGGGCTCGATCTGGTCAAGATCGTCCCCAACGCCCAGCCCCCCGTCTGCAAGCTCATGGACTACGACAAGTATCGCTATGAGCAGTCCAAGCGCGAGCGCGAGCAGCGCAAAAACCAAAAGGTCGTGGAGATCAAGGAAGTGCAGCTCTCCGCTACGATCGAGGAGAACGACATCGCCACCAAGGCCAAGGCCGCCCTGCGTTTCCTGGGCGCCGGCAACAAGGTGAAGGTCTCGATTCGGTTCCGTGGCCGGCAGATCACGCATCCTGAGGTGGGTCTTGCCGTCATGCAGGACTTTGCCAAGCGCATCGAAGACGCCGCTGTCGTGGAACGCAAGCCCCTGATCGAGGGTCGGCACATGATCATGATCCTGGCCCCCAAGGTCGACAAGCAGGCCTCCAAGAACGCATCCAAAGACATCTGACAACCCAGAAGGAGGAGTCCCCTATGCCCAAGCAAAAGACCCACCGGGGTGCGGCCAAGCGCCTCAATCTGACCAAAGGTGGCAAGGTCAAGCGCGCCAAGGCCTTCAAAAGGCATATCCTCAACAAAAAGACCCGCAAGACCAAGCGCAATCTCCGTCGGACCGCGTACGTTTCTTCCAGCTATGCAGGAACGATGAAGAAACTGATCCCCTACAAGTAAGCAGGCCGACGAAGAGGAGGAACAACCATGGCAAGAATCAAGGGTGCGGTCAACGCACATAAGAAGCGCAGGAAGATCATGAAGGCGGCGAAGGGCTACTTCGGCGCCAAGTCCAAGCAGTATCGCGCCGCCAAAGAGCAGGTCATGCGCTCCCTGCGCTATGCCTACATCGGCCGCAAGCTGCGCAAGCGCGACTTCCGTCAGCTGTGGATCGCCCGCATCAACGCGGCGGCCCGCATGAACGGCATGTCCTACTCCCGCTTCATGAACGGTCTGAAGAAGGCCAACATCACCCTCAACCGCAAGGTTCTGGCGGATATGGCGGTCAACGATGCGGTGGGCTTTGCCAAGCTCGTCGAGATCGCCAAGGCGGCTTAATCCAACACCCAAACGCGCGCCCGCGGCATTGCCGCAGGCGCGCGATCTTCGTTTTGGACGCTTATCCCTCGTTGGGGATCTTCAGGCAAAAGATCCGATTGTCCCGCTGGGTGCACTGCGTGGCGTGGGCGAACTGGAGGATGCCCGCGTAGCGCTCCCCATAGATCGGCGCTTCCATGGTGGAGGAGCCGTATTGCGGGCGTTCATAGTCCATCTGCGCGGCGTTGAGGATCGCGTTGTCGTGCACGGAGACGTTGCGACAGGAGGAAAGGAAGGCTGCCTCGCGCGGGCAGTCGACCAGGGTGTTTTCGCAGATCTCGATGTCCTCGAAGATCGGGTAGTCCGTGCGTCCGCCCGGAAGATACACCCCCATGTAGAGGACGGCCATCTGCCAGGCGTTCAGGTCGCAGTGGCGGATCACATTGCCTCGGATCAGCAGGTCGCGCACGCCCTGTCCCTCGCTCCAGCGGTTTTCGCAGCCCGTCTCGATCTGGATGGCTGCGCCCTGAATGTTCTCCAGGATGTTTTCCTCGACAAGGCCATGACTCCCCTGAAGCAGCAATCCGCGGGCGCGGTTGTTGGAGAAGCGGCAGCGGCGGATGATGTAGCGATCGGTGTGGAAGCTGCGGTGAAAGAGCACCGTCTCCCGGGGGAGCGCCTCGGGAAGGCGCTCATCGAAGGTGAGCAGGCAGGTGCGCGCCGCCTCGTCGTAGCGACAGGCCGTCACGGTGCCGATAAAGCCCAGCGGGCTCAGATCGGGCGCGCGCAGCTCAATCTGGCTGCCCGGCCGGTAATGCAGGCTTCCCTCGCTCACGCGCGCGGCGAGCAGCGTGTGGTCGTCCACGCGCTTTGCGCCCATGGACGAATTGTCGTGCAGGTTCACGCAGTCGTCGCCTGCGCCTTGGAAATCGCAGTGCTCGATGAGGATGTCGCCCAGCGAGTTGCCCACGTGCAGGCAATCGACGCTCACCGAAATGCTGCGCAGCGTGCCCGGGCGTGGGCGGATCACACAGCGGTTGAAGCGCAGGTGGTGCACGTCGCCGTTGAACAGGAAGCCGTGCCCCGGGCAGCCGTAGAGCATCAGGTCTTCCAGGGTCACGTGGCTGCAGCGGGTGCCGCGAACGGCGACGCCGTCGTACTCAAAATGGCGGAAATTGAAGCATGCCCCGGGCTGGAAGATGCGCGCGGCCAACATCGGGTCGGCGCAGTCGAAGGCGAGGGTTCGATCGCCCACGCGCCGGGGCGGCGCGGCGAAGATTCGATCCAGCTCGCGCACCAGAAGGCGCATGGCCGCGTCGGCCTCCGGATCGCCCGTGCGCTTGAAATGCAGGTTTTCATATGGACGAAACTCCACACCGCCCGCACAGCCGGGCGTGTAGCGCAGGGGATCGAAGGGGCCGACGATGCGGATCTCGAAGGGATCGGGCAGGGGATCGTCGCCGGGGAAGTCCATGATCAGCGTCCGCCCGTCCTCGGACAGGGAGCGCACGATGCCCACCGAGGCCAGAGCGCCCTCCTCCCAGGCCCAGTCGAGGGTCAGGCCGCAGAGCAGGAGGCGCTCGCAGTCTTCGATGTCAAAATACGCGACGGGGGCATGGAAGATCAGCTCCGCGCCCTCGCCCCGAAGCGTCACATCGCGCAAACCGCGCAGGGGCAGATGCACGCCGTCCGCCCCGGCAAAGAGGTGGTAGGTGCCCGCGGGCACGTGGAGCGTCCCGCCGCCCTGGGCGCGCAGGGCGCACAGCGCCGAACGAAAGGCGGGCGTGTTGTCAAAGTCCGGGATGGGGCGCGCGCCGAAGTCGCCCGCCCGGAGCAGGGGATCTTGCTTCCGGGGGCGATCCACCCGGATTTCGGCTTTCCAGTGTTCCATGTTTATCCTTTCACGCCCGAGGCGACGATGCTCTCCTTGAGCTGCCGGGAGAAGAGCATGGCCAGGAGGAGCACCGGCAGGATCGTCACAAAGGCGATGCCCATCAGCGCATTTTGCTTGGTGCCGTTGTTGTTCGAGATGTTGTAGAGGGCGACGTTGAGCGTCCAGAGGCTCTGTTTTTCGGTGACCAGCCAGGCCCAGAAGAAGTCGTTCCAGTTGCCCAGGAAGGTCTGCAGGGCCACCAGGGCGATGATCGGCTTGGACAGGGGCATGCACACGCGGCTGTAGAGATAGAAGTCGCCCGCGCCGTCCAGCCGCGCCGCCTCGAAGTAGGAGCCGGGGATGCGGTCGAAGAAGCCCTTGTACAGATAGACGTAGAAGCCGTAGGGATAGAGGAAGGGGAGCAGGAGCGCCCAGTAGTTGTTGTACGCACCCAGCTGGCGATAGAGGATCAGCTGGGGTAGCATGATGGAGACAAAGGGGATCATCATGCCGCCCAGGAAGAACAGGAGCACGGCCTTTCCGGCCCGGGGCGGCAGGAGCCTGCTGATGACAAAGCCGCAGACGGAGCACAGGATCAGCTGCGAGGCCATCGCAAAGCCGATGACGATCGCCGTGTTCATCACAAAGACCCAAAAGCCGTAGCGCGCGATCAGGGCGTTTTCCTGGCCATACATAGACTGGGGCAGGCGCATGTAGTGCAGGAAGCTCTCCAGCAGCAGCGCGTTGTTTGTGTGGCACTGGGCCGCGCTCAGCGTGCCGTGCAGCGCGAATTTCTCGCCAAGCGCCGTGAGAACACGCGCGCGCCAAGCGTCGTCGTTCTGCGCGGGCTCCGCCTGGGGGAGACCGGCGGCGTCGAAGCGATAGCCGAGGTTTTGGGCGGCGCGCTCGGGCCTGTCCTTGTAGAGCAGGGTGGCGTTTTTGAGTACCGTCCCCTTGTAGAGGCCGTAGTCCTTCTCCATCTGCAGCTGTGTCTGATGGGCGCGGGCGGAGAAGACCGTGCGCCCGTCCTGTGTGCCGACAAAGCGGATCTCAAAGAGGTTTTCGCCGCTGAGCTTGGTGTAGATGCCAAACATCGCGCTGACCATGTCCTCGCGGATCAGGCGCTCCAGATCGTCCGCCTGAACGCCCGTGTAGTCCACGCAAAGGCGGAGCGAGCGGGCGCTTTGCGGCAAGAGGCGCGGGGGTACGTCGTAGATCTTCACGTTGTCCTTCATCGCGCTGGAAATCGTCAGCGCAAAGGGAAAGAGGATGCACGCCATGGACAGAAGGGAGACCGCCCAGGCGACGATGCGCAGGAGCAGGTCGCCCCGCGAGAGGCGCACGCGATGCACAGGCTTTTTCATCCTTACTCCTTCTCCGCGTTCTCAAAGCGCAGCTGGACGACGGTCATCAGCATGACCACCGCCATGAGCACCATCGCGGCCGCGGAGCCGCGCCCGTAGTTGAAATCGTTCTGGAAGGCGTTGTAGATGTAGATGCCCTGCGTGGTCGACGCGCCGCTGGGGCCGCCCGAGGCGAACATGTAGGGAACGTCCAGCAACTGCATGGCGTTGGATACCGCCATCACCAGCTGAATGAAGATCAGAAAGCGGATGTTGGGCAGGATGATGTAGTAGAGCCGCTTGAATCCGCTGCAGCCGTCCAGCGCCGCCGACTCCATGATTTCCCGGGAGATGCCCTGGATCGCGGAGAGGTAGAGGAGGACCGCGATGCCCCCGCCGATCACCCCGGGGAAGACGATGCAGAACTTGACGAGCCGGGGATCGGAGAGCCAGAGCTGGCTCTGGCCACCCAGCGCCTTGACCAGGCTGTTGGCCACGCCGTAATCAGGATGCCAGACCCAGCGCCAGATGATCACGTTGACCGTCGTGGGAATGAGCGTAGGCAGGAGATAGAGGGTCGCAAAGCCGCTTTGCCCCCGGCCGAGCTCGCTGAGCAAGAGCGCCTGGACGATCGGGATGAAAAAGGTCATCGAGAGCTGCAGGGCGAGGAAGACGAAGGTGTTGCTCCAGGCTTCCCAGTAGTAGCGGGTCGCAAACATCGTGCGGTAATTCTGCAGGCCGATGAAGGTGCCGGGCTGGTGCACGGGGTCGTAGCGGTACAGGGAGATCCTCGCCGCCTTGAGGATCGGATAGTATTTGAGAAAGAGCGTAAAGGCGATCGGAAGCAGCAGGATCAGCCAGGGCGTCCATTGCCGCATCCTGAAATAGCCCCGGCGTGCCCGTTTTCTTTGCATGGAGAACACCCCTTTCCTTTATGCACCTATTATAGCAAGCCGTTTGGCGGACAAAGAGACCTAAAATCAACCGCATGGGTCACTTTTTTAAAGCTGTCGTCCTGCAGGGAGATGGTTAAAAAAGTATACCCATCCGCTTGATTTTCTGGCTCACGCATGCCTGGCGCCATCCGTATAATACAAGACAGCAACGTGAATGCACGTACCCAACAGAAAGGAGAAACCCCATGCTCAAAAAATCCTTTGCACTCATCCTGAGCCTGTGCCTGTGTCTTCCGCTCGCCCTGGCTGTCGTCGCCGAGGAACACGCGCCCGTCGAGCTGACCCTCTGGGTCACCAGCCGCAACACCGATGAGTTTGTCGCCGAGCGCGAGGCGGCCTTCCTGGCCGCCTATCCCTGGATCACGCTCAACAAGGTCGTCAAGGAAGGCGACCCGGGCAACGAATTCTATCAGGGCGTCGCGGCTGGCACCGCGCCCGACCTGGTCGAAGGCTCCTTCACGATGATGGACAAGTACATCGCCGCGGGGATCGTCGAGCCCCTCAATCCCTATCTGGATCAGTGGGCGGAGACCGCCGCCTTTGACAAGGCCTATCTGGACATGTTCACCCGCGAGGGCAATGTCTACGGCCTGCCCCTGCAGGTCGCCCCAATGCTCTTTGGCTACAACAAGGCGCTCTTTGCCGCGGCTGGCATCGACAAAGTGCCCGCTACCTGGGACGAGGCGCTGGAAGTCGCCAAGAAGCTGAACAACCCCGACGAGCAGATCGCAGGCTACGCGACCCTGGCTGCCGAATGGACCGAATGGTTCTTCCAATACTATGTCTGGCAGGCCGGCGGCGACTTGACGCAGAAGAACGCGGACGGCACCATCGCCCTGACCTTCACCGATCCCGCCGTGCTCGAGGCCGCCAAGTACTATCAGATCCTCTCCCAGGCCGGCGTGCTCCAGCGCGACCGCACCCTGACCTTCAGCGACCTGCTGGATCAGTTCTCCCGCGGCAAGGTGGGCATGATGCCCTTCGCCGTCGACTGGGTGATGGACGTGGTCAACAAGGGCATGGATCCCGACGAGCTCGGCCTGATCCTGCCGCCCGCCGGCCCCTCCGGCAAGTCCGCGACTGCGATCGCCGGCTCCTGCTACGTGATCAACGCCGCCACGAGCCAGGACAAGAAGGACGCCGCCTGGGCGTACATCTCCTTCAACCTCTCCAAGGAAGAGCGCACGCTCTACTTTGAGCACCAGGCCTCCAAGGGCGCGGTCGCGCCAATCACCATCCCGCGCACCGACATGAGCATCACCGACTTTGCCCAGTTCCCCGAGGAGTATCGCGAGGTGCTCTCCGCCGTGGGCGAGATCGGCCGCCTGGAGTTCTACGGCAAGGCGGACTTTGGCACCTACGTCGACCGCGCGGTGCAAAAGCTGCTGAGCGACCCGACCGCCGACGCGCAGAAGGAATTCGCCGAAGCGCAGAAGCTCGCCGAAGCCGAGGCGCTCGAGGCCTTCAACAGCGCCAACAAGACCAACTGACCCATGGCTTTCAGGGGTCGCCGCGATGGGTGCGGCGACCCCTCCTTTGTGTTATACTGGGGAAAAGATGCTCAATGTGGAGGCCGACATGAAAAGACGATCTTTCCGCTCCAGGCTGATCAACCTGATGCGCACGGTGCCGATTTTTCCGCGCTTGCTGAGCGTCTTTTGCGTGCTCCTGGTGCTCTCCACGCTCTTTATCACGCTGATCAACCAGCGCCATTTTGGCCGGGAGGCCGAGCGTACCGCGCTCGACACCCTGCAGCTGACCACGCGCAACGCGGCCTACAAGCTCGATCAGGAGACGACCCGAATCCAGGAGGCGCTCGCCCTGCTCCTGCGCGATGAGCGCCTGATGGCGCGCCTGGAGGGGGAGGGGGCGATCAGCCCGACGGACCGCGCCGCCGTCGAACGGGCTCTGCTGAGCGCTCAGAGCAGCAACAGCGCATTGCGCGCGCTGATTCTGATCGTGGGGGAGGACCAGGTTCGCACCGCCGCGGGGCCGGGCACGCCGCGCGGGCCGTACTTTCGCGATCTGGCTGCTTTCTACGACAGCCCGATGTACGCGGCGGCAGAGGCAGCCAAGGGCTATCCCGCCTGGGTGGACGCGACCCGGATCACGCCGGAATGCATCTACGCAAACGACCGGGATCTCTACGGCATCGTCGGCTGCCTGACGCTGTGCTATAAGGTCTACTCTCCGCGCACCCTCCGCCCGATCGGGCATCTGGTGGCTTGCGTGTTGCCCGGCAGTCTCACGGCCGCTCTGCCCGAATACGCCAGCCGCAATGGGGGCAATACCTTCCTGGTGGGCAACGCCGGGCTGGTGGAGGGCATCTTCCCCGAGCTCAGCGCGCCGCCCTTTCCGGCGGAGGCGGGCGCTCTGATCGAGCAGGCCTTTGCACAGGAGGGCTTTGCGCAGGCGATGGAGGTGGACGGGCGCGCGCTCTACTGCGCGATGGCGCGGGTCAACGACCTGCCCTTGGCCGTGATCCACCTGAGCCATCGCGACCATTCCCTGCGCCCGGTGCGCCAGATGGCCAAGGTCAATCTGATCGTGGCAGCCGGGGTCATCGCGGTGGGCATCGCGGGCTTTTACCTCAGCGCCATGAGCATCGCCCTGCCGCTGGGCAGGCTCTCCTTATCGATGGTGCGCGTCGGGCATGGCGATTTTTCCACCGTCTATCGCCCCGAGGGGCGTGACGAGATCACCTCCCTCGCCCTGTCCTTCAATCGGATGGTCGAGGACATGCGTCGGCTGATCGAGGAGAACTATGGTGCCAAGCTGCGCGAGAAGAGCCTCAAGCTCTCCGAAAAGAGCGCGCGTCTGGATCGCCTTCAGATGCAGATCTCGCCCCATTTCCTCTATAACACGCTGGACGCCATCCGCTGGCAGGCGCTCGACGAGGGAGGCGTGCACAGCCGCGCAGGCGCGATGATCGAGCGATTTTCTGCCCTGATGCGCATGACCATCCGGGGCGACCATCCGGAGGATACCCTGAGCGACGAACTCCGTCACGCCGAAACCTACCTTGAAGTCGTGAACTTTCGCTTCAGCGATCCGATCGCCCTTAGGATCCGCGTGGCTCAGGAGGCGGAAGGCTGTCTGCTGCCCTGCATGACGCTTCAGCCGATCATCGAGAACGCCGTGCGCCACGGCTTTTCGGGCAAGGAGACGATCGGGCGCGTCGTCACGATCCGAGCAGAGATCCGCGACGACCGCCTTGTGATCGTCGTCTCGGACAACGGCGGCGGCATGCGCGCGCCCCAATTGACGGCGCTGCGCGCGCGGCTCCGGGGAGACACGCCGTCCTCCGGGTCGATCGGCTTGCGCAACGTCGCAGAGCGCCTGCATCTGCGCTATGGACCGCTGTGCGAGATGCGCATCGAGTCGGAAGCGGGGATGGGCACGAGCGTGACGCTCATTTGTCCTGTGAGTCGCGAGGAGGGAAGCGATGTATAAGGTTTTGCTGGTGGACGACGAAAAGATCGTGCTCGACGGCCTGCGGCGCTTTGTCGACTTCGCCGGGGAGGGCTTTGAAGTCGCGGGGCAGGCGACGGGCTGTGACGAGGCTCTGGCATTTCTTGCGACGCAACCCGTCGATCTGGTGATCACCGACATCTCCATGCCCGAAAAGAGCGGCCTTGACCTTATCCGCGCTCTGCGTCAGATGACGCCGGAGGTGCTCACGCTCATCCTCTCCGCTTACAGCGAATTTGCCTGGGCGCAGGAGGCTCTGCGCTTGGGTGCGGTCGATTACCTGAATAAGCCGATCAATTTTGACCTGATGAGTGAGAGCCTGCGGCGTGTGAAGGCACGGCTGGACGAGCAGGCGCGCAAAAGTCGCTTGGACAGCGTCGTCAGCGCGCTCGAACTGCCCCGGGAGGCGGACGCCTCCGGCGAGATGGTGGAGCGGGTCAAGCGGTATCTCGAGGCGCATTTCAGCCAGAACATCACGCTGGAAACGCTGGCTGCGGCCTTCTTTGTCAGCCCGGTGTATCTCTCCCGACTCTTTAAAAAGAAGACCGGGCAGAACTACGTCCACTATCTGACCCTGCTGCGGATGCGGCGCGCGCTGACCTTGCTGGCGACGACCGACCTGAAGGTCGCTGAGATCGCCGAGCTGATCGGCTACGAGAACCCGCGCTACTTTGCCCGCCTCTTCAAGAACCACACGGGAGACACCCCGCAGGCCTATCGCGAAAAGCGCGCGAAGGTCAGCACGGCGCGGGCCGAGAAGCCGCCTCTTTGATGCGCGCTGGTCAAGGGAACGCGCCTGCAAGCGCCAAAGCCTATCAAAAGACGCCCGAAGCGATCGCTTCGGGCGTCTTGCTTGGGTCGGATCAATCGTCGCTGGGGCTGGGCGGGCCGACAAAGGCCGGAACATCGG